>ENA-OZLL01000629-OZLL01000629.1-human-gut-metagenome-genome-assembly--contig:-NODE-629-length-8175-cov-6.090394_pt1 | contig 8175 bp, 7 predicted proteins | sample MGYA00244836_ERZ653784 | MGnify/ENA primary metagenome ERZ653784 (study PRJEB26926, sample SAMN06164584) | human gut metagenome | biome: ENVO:00009003; feature: ENVO:2100002; material: ENVO:00002003... | reverse complement strand
CACCGGCACCGTGCGTGAAAATATCCGCTACGGCAAGCTGGACGCAACGGATGCGGAGGTCGAGGCGGCGGCAAAACTCGCCAACGCGCATTTCTTCATTTCGCATCTGCCGCAGGGATATGACACCGTGCTCACCGCAGACGGTGCAAACTTGAGCCAGGGCCAGCGGCAGCTCATTGCCATCGCCCGTGCGGCCGTTGCAGACCCGCCGGTGCTGATCCTTGACGAGGCCACAAGCTCCATCGACACACGCACCGAGGCGCACATTGAGCGCGGCATGGATCAATTGATGAAGGGCCGCACGGTGTTCGTGATCGCGCACCGGCTTTCCACCGTGCGCAACTCGAACGCGATCATGGTGCTTGAGCATGGCGAGATCATCGAGCGCGGCGACCACGATGACCTGATTGCCCAGAAGGGCAAATACTATCAGCTCTACATGGGCATGTTTGAGCTGTCCTGATCGATACTGGAGGGATTAAAAATGCCATTCACGTTTGAACCGGCCGGAGAGGCCGAGTTGGATACGGCGCTCGCCATCGCGCGGGCCGCATCGGAAAGCCCGTTTTCCCACTGGGATGCGGAATACCCAAACCGCGAAATTTTGGGGGAGGACATCGCGCACTGCGAGCTGTATTTTCTCCGGGAAGACGGAAGGCCCATCGCCATGATCTCCATCCTTGATGAAGCCGAAGAAGCCATCGAATTCCCCTGGCCGGAGGTGCGGGAGCACACCTGCATGCTCGCCCGCCTCGGGATCCTGCCCGAAGCGCAGGGGCGCGGCCTCGCGGCGGAAACGATGCGCCTTGCGGCGGAAGCCGCCCGCGCCCGCGGCTTCACCACTGCGCGGCTGTTGGCCTCCGAGGACAACCCGCTCACCAACCACATCTACCAAAAGCTCGGATACAAGCAGAAGGGCCGCGCGCGCCTTTGGGACTCCGAGGATTTCGTTGGGTATGAGCTTGCGCTGTAAGCGCAGAACGAAGGGCGGCTTCTTAAGAAGCCGCCCCAAATTTTCGAAAAGCTGGTTTTTTCTTAATATCCCCCTTCTTCCGCGATCCGTTCCCGGTACGGTTCGGAGCAGGGCAGCGCCCGCAGGCGGCCGAACACGGAAAAGTCCTTCCAAAAGTGCATGGGATACGCGCGCGTCGTATCCGTGCGGCGCATAAAATAATCAAAACCCCGGTCAAACGCAGCCTCCTGCCGCGGGTCAAGCACAAGGAAGGCTGCGTCGATCCGCCGCCCGGCAAGGCGGTCAACCTCCGCCCGGAAGCGCGCGGTCATGGCACAGTTTTCTTCCGGGGATTCTTCATTCCATACCCAATCGTTCAGGTCCCCGGCATGGAACAGCGTTTTCCCTTCCACAGAAACGAGGAACGCCACGCCTTCGTCCGTGGAGTCAAGCGTTTCCACGGCAATTTCCCCCAGCTCCGTTCTTTCGTATGGCCGGAGAAAAACGAGCGCGTCATATGCCTCCTTCGCCACGCCATGACGCGCAAAGCCCGCCGCGTTCCAGCTGCGCCGGATATCCCGCGAAAGGATGTAGGTCACATCCGGATGCGTTTCCCGCAGCCTGAAAATATCGAAGTTGAAATGATCCCGGTGCGCATGGCTGCAAAAAACATACAGCGGCTTTTCCGAAGGGAACACGGGCAGCGTTCCTTCATAATAATCAAACAGCAGCGTGCAATGCGCAAGCTCCGCTGCAAAGCCGCTGTGGCCGATGTAGGTGATTTTCATGGATTGCCTCAGCGCTTCACGGTTTTATATTTTTTTGCTTCCACACGCCCGCGCAAATGTGCGGCAAGCGCCTCCGCAGTCCCCTGATCAAAGCCCGCTTTGGATACGATGTATGCCTGACGTGCATTCGCGTACAGATAAAAAGCGTCCGGCGTTTCCCAAACATCGAACAGCCGGTTGTAATATCCCCGGTCCTCCTTGCCGTTTACACACACGATAAAGCTGTTCTTTAAAAACGTATACCGCTGCGAAAGGCCCGCAAAGGAGGATTGCTCAAACTTCTTTTCCGGCGCAATGTAGATTGCGTAAAACCGCCGTCCAAATACATAAAGTGCGAGCGCAAGCACGGCAAGATACAGCCAGGCATGGCTGCGCACAGCGAAAAATGCGCCTGCGAGCACGGAAAGCATCAGGAACGCAAACAGCGCATGGGTACTCCAGGGGATGCTCTTTACAATGCGCGCATTGAACTGCTGAAAGCGCAGTACAGTATCTTTGTCGTAATCGGTAGTGTTGATTATTTCCATGGCTTGCTCCATTCGGTGAGATTTGTTCCTTACAATGTATCACATTTCACCGAAGGTTACAAGAGCGCCGCGCTCACTGCGCGGCTTTGCACGGCAAACGCTGCGGCGCCCCTGCCGCCTCTGCAAACAGCGCGCCCAGCCGCTGGATACCCGGCTCGATGTTTTCAAACGCCGTCCCGGAAAAATTCAGCCGGAACGTGCCCTCCTGCCCGGCCGGGTCGGCGAAGAAATGAAACCCCGGAATAAACGCCACGCCGCATTCATCGGCCGCACGGCCGACAAGCGTCGCCATATCTCCACCCGGCAGTTCTCCCCATATGAACAAGCCGCCTTCCGGTCGCGTATAGGCGCATGATTCCGGGAAGTAAGCGTCCATTGCCGCAAGCATAGCGTTCATGCGCTTCCCGTACATAGGAAGAATGCGCGCAAGCTGCTGCGGCAAAAGCCCGCGCGATAAAAACTCCGCAACAATGGCCTGCGTCAGGTTGGGGGAGTGCGTATCCGCGCTTTGTTTGGCGATTGCCATTTTCCGGATGACAGGCGCCTCTGCCGTAACGGAACCTACGCGCAGGCCGGGGGCAATAATTTTTGAAAAGCTGTTAAACAGGAGCACCGTTCCGCTCTCGTCAAACGCCTTGATGGGCGGCAGCGGCACACCGCTGTAACGCAGATCACAATACGGATCATCCTCCGCAACCAGCAAATCATACTCCGCCGCAATGCGTGCAATGCGCTTACGCCGCTCGATGCCGATCGTGCGGCCGGAAGGGTTTTGAAACGTGGGGATGCAATAAAACAGCTTGGGCCTGTGCTTGCGCACGAGCGCCTCCAGCGCATCCACACACACGCCTTCTTCATCCGAAGGCACGCTCACGAGCTTTGCGCCGTAAAGGTTCAGCGTTTGCAGCACGCCAAGGAAAGTTGGCGCCTCCACAAGCACCGTGTCGCCCCGGTTCACAAAAACACGGCACAGCAAGTCAAATCCCTGCATGGAGCCGGTGAGCGGCAGGATCTGCTCTTCCGCCACATGCACGCATTTGGGCGCAAGAATGTGCTGAGCAATGGCGCGCCGCAGCGGCGCATACCCCTCTGTGGGCCCATATTGCAGCAGGTTTGCCCCATCCCGCGCGAGGAGCGAATCCACAATCGAGCGGATCTCCTCCGTGGGGAACGATTCGGCGGAAGGATTCCCACCGCCAAAGGATATGATATCGCCTTTTGCGAGCAACTTGAACACAGCGCGGATGGCGCTGCCTGTGATCCCCTCCATGCGGGTTGCAAATTCCGGCATTGCGCTTTTCCTCCTTCTGCGGGCCTTAAAAAGCCCCTCTGCTTTGATTGTAAGCACAGGGGGAGCGCAATTCCAATATATAATAACGTTTTACGCCATTATAGATAATATATGAAAATTATAGATGATATACGATATATCTTCTATCCCCTGATGTCCCCCCGCGCGCGAAGGTCTTCAAGGATCTTCCGGTGCAGTTGCGCATCGATCCGATACTTGCTGCGGTAAACGAGATATCCCGCAAGGATGCAGATAAGTGGCAGCACAAGCATGGAAAGCTTCAGGATCAGCAGTCCCTCCGGCGTGACGTCCGCCGCAGACTGCGCCGCGTTGATGCCCGAAATCACGAGCGTAACGGAAACAATGCCGCTTGCGATTGCCCCGCCGATTTTGTTGATGAGCGGTTGGATGGAAAATGTGACGCTTTCGTTTCGTTTGCCGGTTTTCCACTGGCCGTATTCGATGGTATCCGCAAGGAACATGAGCATGAGGAGCTGGATGAACGCCTGGCCCACAAAAATCAGTACGCCGGCCGCACCGATGAAAACCATATTCACCGGCGCGAAAAAGAATATGAGATAGCCCAGCACCACGAGCACCGTTGCGCCGAAATAAAGCTGCTTGCGCGTAAAGCGCGCGCTGAACTTCGGGAATACCGTGAGCGCCGAAAGCTGCGAAACACCGAGCACCGCCGCAAACACGGAATACATCCCTGCATCGCCATATGCATAGATGAAATAATACGTGCCGAAGCTTGTGGTTGTGGAATAGCCGATCATGAAAAGCGCCATCGCCACCGTTGTGAACAAAAGCTGATCGTTTTTAAAGATCACGCGGATGGTATCTTTCAGGGTGGTCTTTTCTTCCTGTTTGAACATGCTGCGGTGCTCCTTCACGCCAAAGAGCGTAAAACACTGAAAGCCCAGCATCAAAAGCGCCACGACCACCGCAAAAAAGAACCACGCCTTCGTACCGCTTCCCATTGCTTCCGTCATCGCTCCCGTAACGGGCAGAATGCCCACCACCACCGCGAACATGCCCACGTTCGCGCAGATGCGCGCGAACGCGCCGATGCGCTCGCGCTCCTTTTGGTCAAGAGAAAGCGCGGGCATCATTGACCAGTAGGCAATGTCGTTTGCACCGTAAAACACATCCCAGGCAAGGTAAAACACCGCAAAAAGGATGATGTACCATGTGTCGCTCAGATGCAGGTCTGTGAACAGGAGCACCATGAACACCGCGCCTGTCACCGCGCCGCCAAGGATCAGCGGCTTGAATTTTCCCCAGCGCGTGTTGGTGTTGTCCACAAGCGTGCCCATGATGGGGTCGTTAAGCGCATCGAACACGCGCAGCACCGTCAGCACGAAGCCGATCTTCAGAAGCATCGCATCGCTTACGGTCAGCACCTCGGTAATATAGGTCAGAAGAAACATGCTTACCATGGAATAGAACATATCCCGGCCAATTGTGCCGAGGCCGAAGAAATACTTGTTGTGCCGCGCCGTGCCGCTTTCGCGGGCGGGCATGGTTTCCTGTTTCATGCTGTGCTCCTTTGGGTTGAATGAAGGGCGGATTTTCTTTCATTTTAGCCTGCGCGGCCGCGAATTGCAATCGGCAATTGCACATGGCCATTGAATGCGGTACGATAAAGATATGAAAACCTGTTATGCAAAATTCGATGTGCCCGGCGTATTCCGCTGTCCGCTCTGCATGGCGCCGCTTGCGCTTTCGGGGCAGAGCCTTCTTTGTGCAAACGGCCATTGCTTCGACGTTTCCGCAAAGGGCTATGTAAACCTCGCCGCCGGGCGCGGGCAAAGTGTGAAATATGATAAGGCGTTGTTTGAAAGCCGGGGCGCGCTTTTGCGCGATGGATTTTATGTGCATGTGCTTGACGCGGTGGTCGGTGTGCTTGCATCGGGCGTCCCCCGTCGCGTGCTTGATGCCGGCTGCGGGGAAGGCTATTATGCCCGCGCGCTCGCGCAGCGCCTTGGTGCGGAGCTTTATGCGTTCGATCTTTCGCGGGATGCCATCATGCTCGCTGCGCGCGGCGGAAGCCCAGTGCGCCTGATGGTAGCGGATATGACGAACATTCCTCTGCAAACGGGGACAATAGACGCAGTGCTCGATGCGTTTTCCCCTGCGCATTATGGCGAATATGCACGCGTGCTTAAGCCTGGCGGGCTGCTTGTGAAGGTCATCCCCGCGCCGGAGCACCTTTTTGAGCTGCGCCGCATTGCCAAGGGGCAGCTTTCCCGGGAATCTTATGAAAGCAGCCGCGATGTGGAGGCATATTTTTCTTCACATTTCCATCTGCTAGAAACGCGGGAGGTTGCGCGCACGCTGCCGCTTGACGCGGTACAGCGCGCGCATCTTGTGCGCATGACACCGCTGCTGTTCGGCGTGGACGCAGCTTCTCTTTCGCTGGAATCGCTCAATGAGATCACGATCGCCGCGCGCCTGCTCATCGGCCGTGTTCAGCCCGAAGCATGCGAAACAACTGCCAAGTAACGTAAACAGCCGCTCCCAAGGGAAGCGTCCATGTTTACATTTCAATCCACGCTCCCCGTGCGGGGAGCGACTGCGCCACGAAATAGTTCATGCTTTTCTGTTAGAATTTCAATCCACGCTCCCCGTGCGGGGAGCGACCTGCCACGCTTGCGCAGGATGCTATCAATAGGCACGATTTCAATCCACGCTCCCCGTGCGGGGAGCGACACAAAGAATGTAGCGCAACCAGGCAAGAAAGCAATTTCAATCCACGCTCCCCGTGCGGGGAGCGACCCGGGCGTGCCGTAGCCGGTTACACCGTCATCGCTCATTTCAATCCACGCTCCCCGTGCGGGGAGCGACTCATACGCGGGCTTGCATTTGACGCCCCTCCTCCATTTCAATCCACGCTCCCCGTGCGGGGAGCGACCGGATCCGCCGCTATGTGATCGTGAGGGCAAAATGAATTTCAATCCACGCTCCCCGTGCGGGGAGCGACTCGAAATGCGCAATGCGATCGTGCGCAACGCGAATTTCAATCCACGCTCCCCGTGCGGGGAGCGACCAGGACGCGATCGACCCTGTCGCATCCTCCGGCATTTCAATCCACGCTCCCCGTGCGGGGAGCGACTTGCTTTCGATTGACCCGAACGCATCTAAGTACATTTCAATCCACGCTCCCCGTGCGGGGAGCGACGCGGATAACGCACCGCAGCAGGCCTCGCAAGTTTCACATTTCAATCCACGCTCCCCGTGCGGGGAGCGACTGTAGTTCCGGTTTGTATGAATGCATGCCTCCGCAGTCATTTCAATCCACGCTCCCCGTGCGGGGAGCGACGGCCATGCCGTCACGTCCTTTGCGGCGCCATGGCGATATTTCAATCCACGCTCCCCGTGCGGGGAGCGACGGGGACGGAAATCAATACCGACTGCTGACGCTGATATTTCAATCCACGCTCCCCGTGCGGGGAGCGACGGGAACGGCTCCGCGTTCAGCCACCGCCTGACAGGATTTCAATCCACGCTCCCCGTGCGGGGAGCGACTTTTTGCGGGTGCTTATGCCCCTGATAACTTCGGATAGCCATTTCAATCCACGCTCCCCGTGCGGGGAGCGACATGGCTTCCTGAACTCTTGCCATTCATGGTTAAGTATTTCAATCCACGCTCCCCGTGCGGGGAGCGACGCTCGTCCTTTTCGTCCCGCGCACTTCTTGCTTGATTTCAATCCACGCTCCCCGTGCGGGGAGCGACCCCGAGATGCTGGGAATTGTAGAAAATAGCAACCATTTCAATCCACGCTCCCCGTGCGGGGAGCGACGTTTCTCCTTCGGTGCGAAAGGGCGAAGCATATGCAATTTCAATCCACGCTCCCCGTGCGGGGAGCGACTATGCTTTTACCGGCGTTCACCGGAAGTGTAATGCCATTTCAATCCACGCTCCCCGTGCGGGGAGCGACGTCCCGGATCGTGTCGCGCATACGCGTCCATGCTTCATTTCAATCCACGCTCCCCGTGCGGGGAGCGACCTTCCCAGCCCATCAAGTAGGCAGGCGTAGTATGATTTCAATCCACGCTCCCCGTGCGGGGAGCGACACTGGCGTTGTGTCTGTCGGGCGATTGCGCGGCATTTCAATCCACGCTCCCCGTGCGGGGAGCGACTGTTGAACAGATTCCGAACAAGTACCTTGCGGGAATTTCAATCCACGTTCCCCGTGCGGGGAGCGACGCTGCGTGCGGTGGATTTGGGCGCGATCTTTGGCATTTCAATCCACGCTCCCCGTGCGGGGAGCGACTCGTTCAGCGGTGATTATGTTCTATATCGCCAACGATTTCAATCCACGCTCCCCGTGCGGGGAGCGACTTTTCGTATGTTATAAACACACCGCTATCGTAAAATTTCAATCCACGCTCCCCGTGCGGGGAGCGACTCTCGCGCAGCCATTGAACCGTCTCAGGCGGAACTTATTTCAATCCACGCTCCCCGTGCGGGGAGCGACGCTTGTTCGCGCTTCTTACAATCAGCCAACCAATAACATTTCAATCCACGCTCCCCGTGCGGGGAGCGACGTGCTCCCGCACGGCGCTGTACACAAATTGATAGTCATTTCAATCCACGCTCCCCGTGCGGGG
>ENA-OZLL01000624-OZLL01000624.1-human-gut-metagenome-genome-assembly--contig:-NODE-624-length-8208-cov-6.448669_pt1 | contig 8208 bp, 8 predicted proteins | sample MGYA00244836_ERZ653784 | MGnify/ENA primary metagenome ERZ653784 (study PRJEB26926, sample SAMN06164584) | human gut metagenome | biome: ENVO:00009003; feature: ENVO:2100002; material: ENVO:00002003... | reverse complement strand
ACTTCATTCATGCCAGGGTCTGAAAACCAAAGTGCGAAAAATTCTTGACACTACCCCTCACCAGCATAGCTGGTGGTTTTTTGTCGCTAAAGCACCAGTAAAGAGCGAACTGATTTTTTGGAAAATCAGTTCGCTCTTTCTGTAAGGGTTATGAACATAGGCTCTAATATGGAACGATCGCAGTAGCTAATTATTTATTTCTATCTCTTTTCCTATCCAAATAGCTTTAGAATTATTATCATGCCCTATTTCTTTGGTCTGTGCAATCTGCATATCATTCCCCGCAAATAACCGCACAAGAGATATCATATCTGGCTCACAATTGTTGGCTTCCATTTCACTAAAGGTGCCAAGCAGGATCCCTTTTATTTTATCAAATACGCCACAGGATTTAAGTTGCGAAAGATACGATATCATCTGCGGCACTTTACCGCCTAAAGATTCGATTAGAAGAATTTTATTTGTAACATCCGGAAAATATTTTGTTCCTGCTAATTTTAAAAAGCATCTAATATTTCCACCTACCACAACTCCCCTTATCGAATTGCCTTGAATAAAACGAAAGGATGGATTGAACAAATCCGATTTATTGATGAAACGCTGGCGCTGCATATCCTGATAATCGCCATATACCAGATTTTTTATCTGATATAAAACGCTGCTTTTGCCTGTCTGCGAATATATTGCATTGATGACCGTTGTAAGATCGCTATACCCCCAAAATGTGGCATTGCTGTTTTTTATCTGTTCAAAGTCCAACGCATCCAACACTTCATTGGCCATATCGCCGCCGGAAATATCGTAGATATCTTCGATATCATGGTTAGAAAAAAACTTCATTAATTCGCTCGCACGTTCTTTTCCAGTGCCTGAGAGCGCGCCCATTTTTTCATATATGCAGTTGCTGACAAAGACCTTGTTCCCAGCTTTTTCAAGAAAATGAATCAAGGTTTGGTTTTGTTCTTTCCACTCTGGTTTTTGCGCATCGGAACAAGCAACGATTCCAACTGATTTCATATCATATCTCCTCTGCAAATTTTATATAAGCAAACCATATATGCTTGGGGTGCTGCATATTTCCAACGTGTCCTTGAAGGCATCCAGCATATCAATCATCGGGGAATTCCCGTTAAGGAAATTTTGCAGCAAGACTGCATGGTGTCGTACTGCGGGTAGCGGTAACGCCAGCGGTCCTGTTCCTCCTGAGTGATTTCGCCCGCTTTGAGCATAGCAGAAACCTGTCTCCATGCACACAGCATCTTATGAAGCTCCGCCGCATCTTTGCTGTGGCGAACATCCACACGGAGATGCACTTCCCCGTCGCATTCACAGACCTTCAGGCCGTATCTGTCCTCCAAAGTGAACAAGGTGTGCATCAGCCCTATGTAGGAATCGATGTCTGGCACAGACAGCGCATGAGGCGAGACATCAATGGCGTTTGCCAGAGATGCAGTCAGTCGCCTTCTGCATTCTTCGCAAATCCAGGTTCATTTTTCTTTTTGATAAACCAGATAATTAGCGCCTTATTAGGATACCCTTCATGTATTTTGATTCATTATGAAACTGATAAATTTTTTCTTTCTCATCCTCAGTACATCCGATCAATATTTTGATTTCCGAATCCTTTTTCATTAAATCAACCGTACACACAATAGCATCTATTTTCTTGTGGTCTGCTGTGCCTACCCAAACATCAATACCGGCGCCGTCCATAGAGGATGTGTTTTCCAAATAACCATAATCGACCTGATAAATAATGTCAGGAAATCTGGGGTGAGCGCTTCCTTTGGGGCGGTCTATTACAATTTTCGATTTCTCCACCAATTCGTCTAAGGCTATCCAAAAACCATTATTATTTGTATCCATTCTTTTCTCCGTAAATATTTATTTTTGATAGGCGGTCTCAGCTTCGGTTTCGTACTGAGCAAGCTGAACATCGGCGGACTTTTTGGGAACGCCCACCATCATACTGAGATATTATAGCAGATTTATTCCGGGCAATCAAGATGATAAAAGCAAAACCGTTCAGGCCCCGCTTGCAGGAAAACGCGCGGTCCCGCTTCTACTGAAAGCCACTGAAAAAGGCCCTGCTGACCATCAAAATCAGCAAGGCCTTTTTTGCTTGTTAATCTATACCCGGCACGGTATGGTGGATGTATACATCACGGTAGGTATAGCCGTTTTCCCAATATCGAAATCCGCGGGGCGGCCGCCTGTGCAGCTCCACACTGCCCGCAACAATCAGCCGCGGTTGTCCGTCGCTCATTCGGTGCAGCAGCAACCTTTTGCCATAGCGCGCAACGGCCGCGGCAAGCCGCCCGCCGTCGGGGTCAAGCCCTTCCCGGCAATACGCAGCGTAAATGCCGGCAAAGTCCGGGGTGCGCAGCGCATCCAGCGTAATTCATGAACGGAGAGGATCGTAAGCCCCCTGTGCTTTGCATGAAGCCCGCTGAAAAACGCCTCTTTGCAAGTCGCGGTAGGATAGAAGCCCGCCTTGCCCTTCAAGCGCATGCAGACGATGTCCTCTACCCCCAGATCTTCGACCAGCGCCTGAATCCTTCCGCTGTAAAGCGATTTCGCATTTTGTTTCTTTTCCACCGCAGCAGCACGCACGCGCCTTCCAAGCCCCGTTCCTGCATCAGTGGCGGCAGGCGCCGCTCTTCACCTCGTCATACAATGTCTGGAACTGCGCGGGGTCGTCATAATCAGCCAATATCGTCTTCGCAATGACGCGCGAATCCCCATTATCGTAGGTGGACGTAAAGACGAGCGTCTGCACCTGAATATCATAATTCGTGCTGAACAGGTTGATCTTCGCCGTGGCGATGCGGTTGCTCACGCTGCTGTTCACAAGCTCGAAGCTGGTGTAATCCAGGCCGTCGCTTTCATACAAAACCGCGTAGTCGCCCAGCACATAGTCATTGATATACTGCGTAACATATTCGTCGTTGGAGCCGCTGTAAGCCCAGTATTCGTCGGTCACATCCCGTAGCACAACGTAGCCGCTCATCCCGTCGGTTACCGCAACCGCCCCGGGAATATAATCCTCCAAAGCGCTCATCCATTCCGGGTAGCTGGCAAACAGGCCCAGCTCATAATCCCGGAAGCGTACCCGGCCGCCCTCCTCGCTGGAATAGGTGCGGTCCGCCACAACGGTGGGGCCGGATACCTGAACGGTCGCATTGGGTTGCGCCTGAGCATATGCCGCAAGCACGGCTTCCAGCTCGTCAGCGCCGCCCTGCCGGAACATCAGGATGGATTCGGAATCGTATGTAACCGTAAGCATACCGTCGCCGGAGAACTGCATTTCCATGTCCACGGGCGTACTCCCTTCGGCCGCCGTCAGCACGCCCGTGTCGCCTGCAAAGGTGTATGTGCCTGTTGCAACTACGGACGCATTGTCGCTCATGTCAAGGCCGCGGAAGGAGCCCTCTTCCTCGAATACATAGAGAACGGAATGATCCTCCATCGCAGTCCAAAGTCCGGTAAAGTTATTTTCGGCAGGGTCGCCGGTGATCGTCAGTTCGCCCACAGCAAGGCGCGTTTCCCCGCTTTGCGCCGTGAGCTGCGCAACGGGAACATAGTTGTCATTGTAAGTCAGGGTAAGCGCATCGCCGTCCGCAATCTGCACGTTGTTGAACGAGTAAGTGTCCCCATCGCTGTCGATCAGCTGGAGATTGAACGTACCCTCCCTGTTTCCGCCCGTAAGCGCGCTCAGGTACGTCAGAACAGCGCCGCTCTGCTCCATGGGCGTTGTGAGCAGATTGTTGCCCCAATCCACCGTATTGTTGGGATAAATATACAGTTCGTTCACCGCATAGCCCAACGCATTCTCAACCGTTACGCCAGCCTCCTCAGCCGCGATTACGCCTTTGCAGGCGCACAGCAGCAGCGCGCTCAATGCCAAAATGCCGCCAAGAATGGGGTGGGATGCGTAAAACAGTAAATCCTCCGTATGTTTTAAATCATACGGAGGATTTTCGTATTGTGTACCGACGCGGAACCGCCAAAGGTTCCCTTGTGTAAAGGGAGCTGTCAGCGAAACTGACTGAGGGATTGTTTCACTGCAGCATCGATATGTTCACAACCTCCCCGAAAGTTCATGCTGATTTCATTGTTGGGATACGATTGACTTTCATCCCGTATGCTTCTAGGAAAGCAGTCCGCTCTGCGTCTTTCTTTATGTTGCTGTCTTCATAGTGCTGAGAACCATCCAGTTCTATTACCAGATGGGCTTCTGCGCTGTAAAAATCCACAATATATTTTCCGAGAATTTTTGTCTTGAAAACCGGACAGGGTAATTGCGCAGGAAGTCATACCATAAATGTCGTTCTTCCTTTGTCATTTCCTTACGCAGTTGCTTTGCCAATGGTACTAACTACTTATTATGTTTTGACTGCACGACAATCCCTCCGTCACGGCTTCGCCGTGCCACCTCCCTTTACACAAGGGAGGCTTTGGTGCGCTGCAAGATCGCACATCGCATGATACTCCCGACAAGAGAGTATAGAAGTGCGCCCTTTTTATAGATAACCGCTCGGAATAATCAAAGTTTGTTTCCAACACAATACTTTTCTTCTGCAACTACCTCAAAGGGCTCTCTTTTGAAACCAAAACAATTTACTTTATCGGTTCCTGATAACATATTTTCTAATCTTTTCTTTGTCAAAGGAAAGGTTACCAACTCCAAAGCGTCTTGTTTATTTACCCATCTTACCTCAGAGCTTTCTTCACTGGTTATTAATTTTCCTTTTATATACTTACAGGAGAAATCGATATTTACAATATCTCTTTCAACATTTTTGCACAAGCCTATAAAACCTGTAATCTCTACATAGACACCTGCTTCCTCTCTTATTTCTCTCAATAAAGCCTCCTCAAATGTTTCGCCGGGCTCAACCATTCCACCAGGATATTCCCAACCTCTTCTGGGACTATTTATTAATAAAACCTCTCCCTTATCATTACTTACTAATCCTGCCACAGAAACAAAATGTGTATATTCCATTGAAAACTTCCTCCGTAAAAAGTAGTTTAGCTACTACTTTACTGGAATCGATTATATCATATACCGTATGAATAAACAAGAACAGCCACGGGAGCAGCGCCCTCCGTGGCGATTACTGTTTTATGACACCACAGCTATTGCTGCAGATATTTTCTTTTTGATGTTTTGCATGTTGTTTCCCTCCTGAAAGCTACCTTTATAGATTGGTTTATGGTGCATCCCCTTCCTCCGGGATGCGGCACTGCGGCGGCGGGATGATTGCAAGCTCCATTGCCTCCCGTGCCGTGAGTTCCACCGCCCGGCCGAAAAACAGGGTTTCCCCATCCGTGGTCACGGACGCAAACACCTCCGGCTCCGCCAGTGGGCAGAAGCGGATGGTATGCAGCCGATCCTTCATGTTCAGCACGAGCACGCTCCCGCTGCCAAGCTCCAGCCTGAGCCGGAAGCGCGTCAGCGGCGTTACGCGCAGGATGCTGGGAGTTCGTTCTCCGGGATAGCCACCCATTCCCTTCCCCCTCCTTTCTGCCGTGCGAAACGCACAGAAAGCGCATTACAGCGTAATTGTAATGCGCAATCAAACGGTTGTATGTAGACCGAAGTCACGATTCAGGCATTTTTATCAGAGATCTAGCAGCAGGAGCTGTGCTTTGCTGGATACGCCGGCTTTTTCGTAAATCCTTGAAAACTGGTTTTTGACCGTGGAAATCTGCACGCCGAGCCGGGCGGCAATCTCTTTATTGTCCACGCTCTGTTTGGCCAAATCGTAAATCTCCCGCTCGCGCGGCGAAAGCTCCGGCTTTTCCGCGTGAAGCGCTGCAAGCGATTTTGAGAGCCTGCCCGAGAGCGCTTCAATTTTTCCAAGGCCTTCGGAGGCCGCGGCCCCCATTACACTTGGGAGCAGGGGCCGGATTCCTTCGTAGTTTTCCGCGAACGGCATATAGACGCCATCCGGCAGTGCCAGGTTGAGCGCCTCCGTAAGCGCGGCAATCGCTTCCGCCGTCCTGCCGGAGGCATGGAGCGCCCGCGCTTTGTAGATGTTGCAGTATACCTGCGGCAGCAGGTTGGGGAAAATTGCGGAGAGCGCCGCCATGTGCTCGCACATGCCGAGCAGCTTCCGGTATTCCCTGCCGTCCGCAAGGCAGCGGCCATATATGATGTAGGCAAAGGGCTGCGTCATCACGACAAGGCGCCGCTCCGTGATCTCTCCCTCGCTGAGCCAGGGCGCAACAACGGCGTGGTTGCCGGTGAGCGCCGAGAGGAACCCCATGCATAGGTCCTGCGTGCAGCGGCAAAGATCCTCGGTGTTTTGCCGGGCCCGCTCTGCGATGCCCTGCGTTGCGTTTTGCAGCAGGCCTTCATCCCCCCGCAGGATTGCGATGCGGGCGAGCAGGAACAGGCCGCAAAGGTAAATGCTGTTCTGCCGCCTTGTGTCCGCGGCGAAAAATGCCCGGTGGCAGAGCGTTTCCGCGCCGGCATCGTCGCCCCGGAGGAAGCAGGCCTCGGCCCGCATGATGTGCTCCGCGCCCGCGCCATGTCCCTGCGTCAGGCGATAATACACGGGCATGCATGCGTCCATCTGCGCCAGCTCCTCCACAAGCCTTCCGCTTTCCCGCCAGAATAGATACAGCACGGAGGGGGAGCCGAACGTCCATGTGCTTTTAATGTTGATCAAGATTGCCGGGCCCTGTAGGCGTTCAAGCGCCCGCCGGTGCCTTTGGCTCATTGCATCAATGCGGTTATAATCAAGGAAGGAAAGGAGCAGGTCCATCTCGCCCAGAAGCTCGTTTTTCCGGCGCTCGGGCAGGCTGCTCTCCCGGATGATCCGTTCGATCTCCGCCTGTGCGCAAAGGAGCCGCCCGGTTTCATGCAGAAAGAACAGCGTAAAGGCAAACGGCACCATCGCCGCCGGATATTTTGCCTTGAGCGCATAGGGCGCATGGTCCATCACGTCAAGAATCATCGGCTTTGTGTCCTCGTCAACCACATCCGCAAGCTCGTAACTCGTCAGCGGAGCCGAAAACATGTATTCCCATTCCCCGGAATCATAATAAAAGCGGAATGCGTTCCTTCTGTCCCCTGCCCTGCGCGCCGCTTCGCCGCCCCTGAAATAGATTTCTTTTTTCCGCGCTTCCGAAAGAGCCTGAAAGCGTTCCTTCAAAAAGGCAGCAAACACGGTGTGCAGGTAAAACGCATATGTCTCATGATCGAAATGGACGAAGGCTGGCTGGGAGCGCAGCAGCTTCTCCGCGCGCGGCGCATCCATTTGCGAAAGCTCACACGCCTGTGTCAGCGTAAAACGCGGAAAGATGGAAACGGAAAGGAAAAAGCCGCGCTCCGCTTCGGAAAGGCTGTCCCAAAGCACCTGCTGCATGAGCTGATCCACGCCCGCGCCGGAAAAATCGCCGTATTTGATGTATGCCATAATCTACATGTGCAGCGCAATCACCCATCCGTCCGTCGCCTGATGCACAGCGAGCACCCTGCTTCTTGGAACGGAAAGGCCGGCTTTTTTGAAATATGCTTCCGTATCCTCAGCGCGGAAGGCAAACGTGTCCGCCTCCAGCAGATAAATACGGTGGTTTGCAAGCAGCGCACCCGCTGCGAGCCGGCGCGTGAGCGCCACCACATGCAGGCATTCCCCGCCATGGCGGGAAAGCGCCTCAAGCAGCCGTTCCGGCTGCGGCAAGCCGGACGCTTCAAAGCGATCCAGCACGATATACGCTTCCTCTGCGCATTCAAGGTTTTCAAGCGTCTCCGCAACGGCGGGAATCGAATCCTGATCCGGGACGCCGATGGCGAGAAGCTCCTCCGCACAGTGCGCATCCACCTGCGCAATCAGCTTACAGACCACATTCCATGAAACCTGCGCCTGCCCGGTCAGAAACGCATGCACATACACGGGCGTGGATTTCGGCACGGCATGCGCGAAAAAACGGCTGAGGGCAGTGGTCTTTCCGAACCCGCCCGGCGCATGCGCCACCGTCAGGGGGAAGTCCTTCAAATAACCAAGCGCCGTCTGAATCCGTTCGGGGAAATAAAGGACCGCAGGGTTGATCTTTTTCTGTCTCGGCATGCGTTGCTCCCGTTCATTTTTAGATGAGGCTGTCGATCAAGTGGCAGCGCCACTTGATCGAGGATTTCACGGCGCGCTTGCGCCGGTGGCGCGGCCAGCGCTCCGTGCAAAGAAAGCCTTGCGCGGC
>ENA-OZLL01000618-OZLL01000618.1-human-gut-metagenome-genome-assembly--contig:-NODE-618-length-8259-cov-6.317040_pt1 | contig 8259 bp, 5 predicted proteins | sample MGYA00244836_ERZ653784 | MGnify/ENA primary metagenome ERZ653784 (study PRJEB26926, sample SAMN06164584) | human gut metagenome | biome: ENVO:00009003; feature: ENVO:2100002; material: ENVO:00002003... | reverse complement strand
AGAGACAGCAGCACCGAAGGTGCTGACGGGGGATTGCCGCAAACCGCGACCTTTGCGCACTGCGAGCTGCGGCGTGAGCCGCTGACAGGGGATTGCGTTGCAGCCGCCCCCAATTAACGATCAACCATTCCCCATTCACTATTCCCATTACTTATGATACGGTTCCCCGTTCATGATCTTGAAGGCGCGGTAGACCTGCTCCAGCAGCATGATGCGGAAAATCTGGTGCGAAAATGTCGGCCTTCCAAAGGAAAGGCGGAAATCCGCCCGCGCGAGCACCTCCGCAGAATGGCCGAGCGAGCCGCCGATGGCAAACGCAATGCGGCTTTTGCCCGCGCCCATCCAGCTTTGCATGTGCGCGGCAAGCTGTTCGCTTGAAAGCTCCGCGCCGCGTTGGTCGAGCGCAACGAGGAATTCCCCCTCGCCGATGCGCGCAAGCATCCGCCTGCCTTCGGCTGATTTTACCTGCTCCCGCTGCGCTGGGGAAAGCTGCTCCGGCGCGCGCTCGTCCGCAAGCTCCACGATCTCAACCGCCGCATAGCGCGAAAGCCGCTTCACGAATTCCGTCACGGCGTCCGCATAAAAGCGTTCCTTCAGCTTCCCGATGCACAGAATGCGGATGGTCATAAGCAATTCCCCTCAATCAATTTGATATCGTTCCCCAACCCGGTCACGGTGCGCCACGGAAAGCGCGAACGCTTGGTCCGGAATATCGCTTGCGCGGAGCACGCCGCGCACGGTTTCAAGCGCAAGGGATTCAAAATTGTTTTCCCGGCTCAGGTGGCCGAGCACCGCGCGGCGCACGCCGCGGCCATACAGCGCGGTGAGCGCCGCGCCGCATGCATCGTTGGAAAGGTGCCCGAAATCGCCCAAAATGCGCTTTTTAAGCGGATAAGGGTACCGCCCGGCTTTGAGCATATCTACATCGTGGTTGGATTCGATCAGGATGAGGCTGCTTCCCGCCACCGCATCCAGCATGCGCTCGTTGACCCGGCCCGCATCCGTCAGGATGGAAAGCTTGCTTCCGCCGCAACGGAATACGAAGCCTACGGATTCGTTTGCATCGTGCGGGGTTTTAAACGGCAGCACATTCACGCCGCCGAGATAAAAATCCCGTTCGGTTTCAAACATGCGCACCTGCGCGGAAGGAATCTCGCCGATGAGCGGCAGCATGCCGCGCCAGGTTCCGGCGTTGGCGTACACCGGCAAGCCATAGCGCCGCGCCAGCACCCCTACGCCCTTAACGTGGTCGCTATGCTCATGGGTAATAAGAAGGCCCGAAAGCTGCTCCGGCGCAACGCCCGCTTCCGCAAGCGCATCCGCAACAACGCGCCCCGGCAGGCCTGCATCTACCAAAATCGCAGCGCCGTCCGCCGCGATGAGCAGCGCATTGCCGGATGAGCCGCTGTAAAGCGGGCAAAACCACATGTGTCCGAGCCCCTTTCACCGAATAAATCATGCTCGTTATTTTACCACGCCCACCCGCATGCGTCCATATCATAACGCCGGTTTGCCGCGCATGTCCTCCGCAAGGTTGCATTTATACAGAATGTAACGCAAACTCCCTGGTTTTTGTGCAATTTCTGCACTTTTTAAGTAAAAAAATACCGAAAAATACTTGAATCCGCTAACGTTACATTGTAAGAACAGAGCCGGCATAGCTCCGCTCTGGGCCTGCCTTTTGCATGGCGCACCCTGCATAAACGGCAGCGCAGGCACTTTGTAAACAGCCTGTTAATTGGTAAATTGTAGATTGACGCAAACTATGCCGTCTGCTAAGATAAAACCATAGCAAGCCATTAATTTTACGTTTCTATATAAATTCCGTTTTAACTTTTGTTTCCGTTTGAACCGATTCTGTTCCCGCCCGGCAGGCGGGCGGGAGGAAAGCACAGACTAAGCCATGAAAACTTATGGGGGGTGACGCTTTAAGACGTGGTATCTTTTGCACTTTCCCGACGAATACACAAGACAAATCCAGGTGAAGAAGAAAGGGAACAGAATCATGAAAAAATTTGTGGTATTTATGTTGGCTGCTCTGTTCCTGCTTGGCAGTTTCCCTATGGCGTTTGCGGAGGAAGCAGAGGTGCATGAGCACGAGGGCTACTGTGAGATGCTTGCGGATGGAGGCATTGTGCCGTTAGTAGATTGTGACCATTCATCTACTACATACGGAACGCATCACACGGGTATACCAAGAGGGTGCTATGTCATGGACTATTATGACGAAGTGTGCCTGAACTGTGGAGATATTGTTGGAAAGTTACGCGTAAATTATGAGCTAAACAGACATTTGGAAACCCATACAATGTGCCTGTTAATGGTGAGATGGTGATTTACTGCGATTATTGCAGAGACCCTTGGTATCAATAACGTTTTTCAGATTTCAAAGAACTGACTAAGTAGCAATGGGGCGGTTCTTCGATTTAGGTTCAGGACCGCCCTTCAGTCACTTCTATTAAGAAATTAATAAATGGAGAAAACCATGCTTATCCGTACAAGCCTCAAACAAACCCTGCGCACACCGGTGAAGCTGATCGCATATTTCCTTGTCACGGCGCTTGCGGCGGCATCCTTTTGCGTGGGGCTGAATCAGGAAACAAGCGCGCAAAACAACTTTGCTGCGGCGGAGGAAAGCTTCACGACAGTTGCCGTGCCTACGCTCTATGCCGACTCTACGCCGGACGGATATTTGTATCATGCGCTCGAGCCGGAAGAGTTTCAGAAGCTGATTTCCAAATACACGATGAAATACATGCCCCGCAAGTATATTTGCAGCGGATATAAGGCGGTTGCATCATCGGAATATGACCTTTCATCAATTCGTTCCGCCGCCGGCGTGGAGTCCATTGATGTGTGCGGCCGCTTTGGCGCATATGTCAACGGATCGCTGTTTCGCGGATATAACCCTTTGGATTATCCGAATATGCAGGATGTCATCATTTTTACCTATAACGGTGAAAGTGAAATTGACATAGTCCCGGGGCTTGGAGTGGAAAGTGCGGAGATTCCGATCACGGTCACGTTTTCTGCGAACACAAACCTGTATTATGGGGATTCGATCAGCCTGGAAAACAATATTGATGCTGAAATGGCCGCAGATGCTGCATCCCGAAACACAAACTGGAAACAGGGGATGGAATTTGCCGAAGAAGGTTCCTTCCGTCTGAAGCCCGGAAAACAATACATTGCCATTCTGGAGGATGTTTGGGGCGCTCCCGAGAGCGCCGCATGGTCAAAGCCGATAAATGCTAAACAGGCTGCCATATCGAATGATTATTATCATGCGCCGCACGGGTATTATTTTCAGGAATATCCCGAGGATGGGAAGCTGCGTTATTTCCTCCCGATTGCAGAATACGGGGATGGATTCTTTCAAACAGATGCCGGAGCGTATTTTGAGGAGACCCTGCGCGGGTATCAAACCACCGCAAACTCATTGACGGCTATCGCCACGGAGGATCTCGCTGCGATGCGCCCCTTCCATTCGGGCGGAGTCCATATTTCGCAGGGACGCAGTTTTTCGGAGGAGGAGTACACGCGCGGCGTAAAAGTATGCATCGTGAGCGAATACATGGCCGAGCTGAACGGCTGGAAGCTCGGCGATACGGTTTCCCTTTCGTTTTACCCTTGTGCAGGAAAGTATTATGTGGATTCTGATGAAATGAATGTTGTGCGGAGTCAGAACTCGCTTTGCGTCTATCCGGTAAAAGATTTTTTTGATGAAGGGGAATACGCGATTGTTGGGATGTTTGCGGGAAATGTTAATGCCGGCAGCAAGCAGCCTTACACACGCGGCGTTTCATTGGATGCAGTAAATGTGCTTCTTCCCGCAAACTCCGTTGCAAACGCGCCCCTGCCGGAAATTTCGCAGTACACCACAAGCATCCGTCTGAAGAATAGCGAGGCACAGGCGTTCATGGCCGAAATGGCTGCGTCCGGGCTGATGGAGGAACAGCCGGGCAGCTATGAACTTGGCCTCACGGTCTATGACCAGGGGTATTCGCACGTAGCGCCGGGGCTGAACCAGCTGGCGCGCGTAAGCAGGCTCACGCTGCTGCTTTCCGCGGGTGCGGCGGGCGCAGCGGTGCTTGCGCTTGCGCTGCTGCATGTGCTGCGCATGCGGCGGGAGATTGCCGCAATGCGTTCGCTGGGGACAAAGAAGGGGCAGATTGCCGTGCTCTCGCTTGCGGGCATCCTGCTCGTCTGCCTGCTGGGCGCCTGTGTGGGTGCATATGTGGGGCATATGGTTTCTGCGGAGGTAGCAGGGCGCGTGCTTGCAGGCGCGGAGGAAGCGGCGGTTGACACGACCTTCACGGCGATGATGGGGGAAGAAACGGCGAAGGAGTTCGTCTTCACGCTGGAAAGCGACCCGAAGCTTGCCGTTGTGGCGGGCGGGGCTGCCGTCGTGGCGTTTGCGCTTCTTGCGCTGCTGCTGCTTGCTGCGGAGCTCCAACGCTCGCCCATGTGCCTGCTTGCCGAGAAGGAATAGAGAGTATTTAATAAACAGCCTGTTAATTGGTAAATTGTAGATTGACGCAAACTATGCCGTCTGCTATATTAAAATAATAGCAGACAATTCATTTTACGTTTACAGCAAATGATGTTTTAACTTTTGTTGCCGTTTGATCCAGGTTCGTTTTCGTCCGGCAGGTGGGCGGGAGAAAAAGCACAGGCTGAGCCATGAAAACTTATGGGGGGTGACGCTTTAAGACGTGGTATCTTTTGTACTTTCTCAACGTATCCACAGGACAAATCAAAGCGAAAAAGAAAGGAAGCAAAATCATGAAAAAATTAGTGGTATTTATGTTGGCTGCTCTGTTCCTGCTTGGCAGTTTCCCTATGGCGTTCGCGGAAGGCGATATTATGCCGTTGTGGGATTGTGACCATTCTTGTGGAAGCGATCCTACTGGATGGGAAGAGAGTGACAGAGGTTGCTATAGTACGTGGGTCAAGAAATATTTTTGTAGGGAATGTGGCCGTCAGACATCGCAGGATGTAACTATTGAATGGCATCACCTGGGGCCGTTTTTTTGGGAGGTCGAATATGATGCGGCCAATGGACAAACTGTTACGACTCGCATCTGTGATGAATGCGGAAGACCTGCATAGTAGAAGCGTATAGAAATATGTGAAATACGGCACAACTCATGCAAGGGTGCGCGCTTCCTTGCGCACCCTTGAGTCAATATCAGGGGGAATGCTATGGCAATTAAAACTAGCATGATGCAGCTCCTTCGCTCCCCGGTGAAGCTTATCGTGTTCCTCTTGGCCTCCGCGCTTGCGTCGGCTATGCTGTGCGTTGGGCTGAATCTCAGCGCCAACGCAAATGCCAACATAAAGGCGGCGGACGAGGTTTTTACGACAATAGCCGTGCCGGAGGTTTATACTCCTAGAGGCAGGTTGGTAAGGAGCCTTACCCGCGAGGAGCGAGACAAATACACAGACCCCGAGACCGGCATATTAAAGATGCCGCCGGAGCTGACTGAGACTGTACTGATGCCCGCCGCCGTTACCGAAGAAAAGCTGGACATTACAGATTTACGAAACGCGCCTGGCGCAAGCCTTATTGATATGCGCATGCGGTTCGGCGCGTGGGTTAAGGGCGAAAATCAGCTTAGCTTTGGCATGGACTGCAACCGCTTTCCCGGGCTGGACGATATTATCATATTCACCTATGATGGTGAAGTGCCCCTTGTGATACAACCGGGCAGCGGCAAAGCCCAGATACCGCTTACCGTAAGCTTTTCCGCAAGCCCGTTTTATAAATACAGCGGAAGCCTGACCCTTTTCACCGTAAGAATGCTGCCGGAAATGCTGTCTGCCTCCGCTGTAGGCCTGCCGGAAATGTTCGACCTTGGCAGCGAATATCTGCCGGGAAGCTTCGTACTCGAGCCGGGCAAACAATATATTGTTATGCTGAGCTGGGTGGAGCCCAGCCAAAGCTACGGTGCAGACGGAGCGTTTATCGAAAGCGGCGCGGTATCCTCCGCCATGCTTTCCACCGACCCCTTCCACAACCCCAGAAACTTCCCTTATTCCAAGCAGTCCCTAAGGCAAAGCACCGCGTTCGGCCTGTCGCTGGACAACACCGCGATCATGCCGTATCTGCCAATAGATGAATATAGCGATGGCTTTTTTGAAACGGAACAGGGTGCGTACTTCACCGAGGCTATAGAGGCCCTCAAGATAAACACAAACTCCCTTACCGCCATAACCACGCGGGACATGGGCGCCATGCGCCCCTTCCACAACGGCAATGTGTTTATATCAGAGGGACGCGCCTTTACGCGGGAAGAATATGACGCGGGCGAAAGGGTATGCGTCGTAAGCTCGGCCATGGCTCAGCTTAACGGCTGGGAGCTTGGCGATACGCTGCAACTCGCCTTTTACGACTGTGAGCCAGAGCAGTACAACGACGACCCGGACAATATTAACCCCACTATGGAATGGCACTATTCCGCCTATACGGACGAAACAGACGGCTTTTTTGACGAGGGCGAATACACCATCGTAGGCATGTTCGACGGCCACGTGGAGCAGTATCAGCGCAAGGAATACAACAGCGACATAGACAAGCTGCACATGGTACACTGCATTATCCCGGAAAGCTCCGTGGAAAACGCCCCGGAGCCGTATCTGTACAAATACACCACGTCGATACGGCTGGATAATGACAAGGCGATAGACTTCATAAACCATATACAATCTTCGCCCCTTATGGCACCGCCGGAGGGGGAGCCTACACCCTTCGAGCTTCGCCTTACCGTGTATGACCAAGGGTATTCCTTCGTTGCCCCGGGGCTTACACAGCTTTCAAGGATAAGCGGCATAACGCTGATTTGCGCCATAGCGGTGGCGGGACTGGCCGTCGTGGTGTTGAGCCTTGTGCAGGCGCTCCGCTGCCGAAGGGAGCTGGCCATAATGCGTATGCTCGGCACGCCAAGGCGCAAGGCGCTTGTTATTGCCCTTGCCGCCGTAGCCCTTGTATGCGCGCTGGGAGCGGGCATAGGAGCCTATGCGGGCAGCGCAATATCCACCGAGGTTGCCCAAAAGGTAGTTGAAAGTGCCGATGAAAATGCCGCCGACACCACCTTCACCGCCATGATGGGGGAAGGCAAAAGCAATGAATTCGACTTTACACTGGAAAGCGACCCGGCGCTTGCCATCGCAGCCTTCGCTGCGGTAAGCGCGGCGTTCTTGCTGCTGTCGCTCGTGTTCATCGCGCCCCAGACAAAACGCTCGCCCATGGCGCTGCTTGGCGAAAAGGAGGAATAACCCATGTACATGGCATGGATAAGCTTCACAAGGAATCCGCGTTCAAACCTTGCGGTAATAGCCCTTGTGGCGGCGCTTGCGGCCTTTATTTCCATATTCGCAAACAGCATAACCATGAGCGAGGCGGAGCTTGAAAACGCCTACGCCACCATTCCTGTGGACGCTTATATCATGGGCGCTTCCGCAACGCAGCCGCCCCGCTTTAACGATGAATTGTATCAGCAGATTCTTTCAAGCGGGTTTGTGGCGGCTTCGCGTGCTGCCGCGGAATGTCAGGTGCATTCCAGGGATACCCTGCGCGCGCTCGACTCCATCGAAATGGACGCTGCGCTTTCGGAATATGCGTCCGGCATTGAATGGCTGGAAGGGTACGATGAAAGCCTGTTCGCCGGGGAGCAAGCCGTGTGCATTGCACCGCGCAGCGCGGAGCTTGCCCTTGGGGAGGAAGCCCGGCTTCCGATGCGGACGCGGCGCAGCGTGGTGGCTGTGCTTACGGTTGTTGGGCTGTACGGCGGCGGGTATGATGGATTCGGCGGCGCAACGTATTACTGCCCGCTTCCTGTTCTACGCGGGCTATATGAAGAAAACGGGATGCCGTTTTCGTATTGCGGCCTTGAAATGGAGCTTTGCAACACCCGCGAACTTGGTACATTTAAAGCGCAGATGCGGGAACTTCGGTTGGACGGAGGGATGACGCGCCTTGTGGTGAACGACGCGCTGTTACTGAGCGTGACGACACAGCTGCAGCGGCATATTGAGCTGCTGAAAGCGCTTCTGCCGCTTCTGTTCGCATTTGCGGCCGCGATTGGCTTTGTGCTGAGCTTCCTGCTTTTGCGCGGGCGGCGGCGCGAAGCGGCTGTAATGCGCTCACTCGGCGCAAAACGGCGCCGCGTGTTCGCAACGCTCCTGCTTGAAACGGCCATGCAGGCGGCCTCCGGGGCCTGTCTCTTATACACATCTCCGAGCCCACGAGACGGAGCT
>ENA-OZLL01000613-OZLL01000613.1-human-gut-metagenome-genome-assembly--contig:-NODE-613-length-8301-cov-6.648436_pt1 | contig 8301 bp, 6 predicted proteins | sample MGYA00244836_ERZ653784 | MGnify/ENA primary metagenome ERZ653784 (study PRJEB26926, sample SAMN06164584) | human gut metagenome | biome: ENVO:00009003; feature: ENVO:2100002; material: ENVO:00002003... | reverse complement strand
TAAAAAGATCCTCCCGTATCTGAAGGAACGAGAGGAAAAGGGACTTTCCATGACCATGGAGGAACGGGCTTTTCTTGCTGAAATGAGGGGACAATCTTGACATGACACAGATAGGTCAGTATAATTGTAATAGTATTATTGCTTATAACGGTTACGCGGAGGTGACGCATGAACACCTTGTTTGAACGCACCAGCTCGTCCTGGGTGCGATATTCAAGCTACGAATGGAAGGAAGCTGAAGACGGCAAGCTATATTTAATGCCAACGAAAGACGCGCAGCCGGGAATCTACGATCCGCTCCGGGATGCGCAGCAGCTCGTACTGGACGCATTAAACATCGGGCGGATGTGCATGAGCAAAAAGCCGGATGCGGAGATTCAGAAAGCGATCCAGAACTTTGCCGTGAAATACGGCCTGTTCGGACTTATGACGGCGCTGCCCACGACACCGAAGTTTATGGACTACGAGGCGGTGTATCTGCCGAAGAACCCATTTATAAAAGCAGAGTCCATGGATACGATGGAATACCTTTCTCTGTTCTTCCCCTTTGAAAAGCCTGACGTGGTCAAGCGCGGGATTGAATCCATGTGGAACATTGAGGGCGACAAGGCCATGATGGCCCTTGCCATGACCATGAGCGACCGGCCCATGGCCGTCAACATGGGTTTTCAGCGGGAGTATGCGGAACGCTATGACTGGCTGAAACAGCAGTTCACAGACTGGATCTTCATCTTTTCCACAAGCTTCCTGTATTACGAGGATTATGATACGAACGACGAGGATACCCGGAATCTGTTCCGGCAGAGCATGGCGGCCTTTGACGGGAACGCGCCGAGCTACCATATAGAGCTTCTGGACAAGCCGACGATTGTCTGGGATTTTCACTCTCTGCTCTTGGGCATTCAGATGATGTTCAGCTTTATGCTGACCGATGAGAAGACACCGCTGAGGCTCTGCAAGCATTGCATGAAGGTCTTTGTCGCCAGCCGCCCCAGCAACGAGTTTTGCAGCCATGAGTGCAAGAACCGGCATAACGTGTATAAAAGCCGGGCGAAGAAGAAAGAAACTGAATCGGAATGAGAGGTGCGCATTCATATGAGGATTTCTGATTATATTGGAGAAACGACCGAATATGACAAGAAGGAAATGCTGGAGGAGCGCAAGTCCAAAAGCTGGCTCAAAAGCATCAGTGCCTTTGCAAACGGTATCGGAGGCGCACTGATTTTTGGCGTGTCTGACGATGATGAATTGGTTGGTTTGAAAGATCCGAAAGATGTCTCGGAGAAAATCAGCGAGACGATCAAAACCAAAATGGACCCGATCCCGCAGATCATTCTGGAGCATTATTCCGAAAACGGCAGAGAATTTATTATCGTGAAGGTGCCTGCCGGGCAGGAGACGCCATATTATTACATTGGAGATGGCAACCGAATCGCATATGTAAGAATCGGCAATGAAAGTGTGCCTGCCGACGCTACGGCGTTAAAGCGGCTTGTTCTGCGTGGTAGCGGCAGTACTTATGACAGTCTTTCCTCTCGCTATCCGTTAGATCGGTACGCATTTACAAAGCTGCGCTCCGTTTACAGGCAGCGGACAGGACTTGAACTGGAAGACTCTGATTTTCTGTCCTTTGGGTTGGTTGACGAAGACGGAATGCTGACAAATGCCGGAGCTTTGCTTGCAGACGAATCTCCGATGCGGTTTTCCCGCATTTTCTGCACCAGATGGTATGGCCTTTCCAAGGCCTCCGGTGTCATGGAGGCACTGGACGACAAAGAGATTAGCGGAAGTCTGATCACGCTTCTCCAGGGTGGGGAAGAGTTTGTTCGCAATAACACAAAGAAGCGTTGGAAAAAGACAGGGAATAGTCGGGTTGAAATGCCTGAATATCCTGAAAGAGCCGTGCTGGAGTGCATCGTAAACGGACTGATCCACCGTGACTATATGATTCTCGGCAGTGAAGTCCATATTGATATCTTCGATGATCGGATGGAAATCTACTCTCCCGGCGGTATGATGGATGGATCTCTTGTCCAGAACCTGGATACCGATAATATCTCTTCCAAGCGGCGCAATCCGGTCATTGCCGATGTGTTCAGCCGTATGAACTACATGGAGCGCAGAGGCAGCGGATTCAAGAAAATCAAGGAGGATTATCACAACGCCGTCAATTATAGGCCGGAGTTGGAACCGAAATTTTATTCCGACATTTCTTCTTTCATCGTGACCCTTTACAACCTGAACTACAATGTTCCTGTAGAAAAGGTGCCAGTTGGCCCAGAGAAAGTTGCGATTGGCGAAGAAAACATGTTAATTGAGGCTCAAAAACTGTCAATTCAAAAAGCAATTAACAGCTTAGATGCCAAGAAGAATATAAAGGCAAATGCCATGCGTTTATTTAATCAAATGGGTATCGATGGCATTTTCGGACGCAGTGATATTATGGAAGTTGTGGGTATTTCTATTACTGCAGCTGGGAACCTCATCACAAAGCTAAAAGACTCAGGTTTGATCCAAGCCGTAAGCGGCTACGGAAAAGGCAAGTATAAGTTTACTGCGCCACAATAACGAAAAATGCCCGTTATCAGCACGAAGCCGGTAACGGGCATTACCTTTACGCATATACAAGCTCTGTCAGGATGACTTCCTCCGCGCGGTTGCGGATAGAGTTTCGGCGGCGGACCCATTCCATCTGATCGGTAGCCTTGAGGGCTTCGGTCACTCCCTCTTGTTCCATCAGGGCTTTCTCGATTATCTCCATCCGATCATTGCAGGAACGGTCGATCTCCGCAAGGTGTTTCTTCAGTGACCCTTCCAGCAGCAGGCTGGAATACAGGGCGCGGCGGTGCTCCTTCAAGTATTGTTTCCGCAATCGGCCATATTTGCCGAGCTGATAGTCCTCTGCATCAGGAGGCAGTGACAGATTCGGGAGGAAATAGTCTCCCTCCTGGCGGTATGTACCGCCCATTTTCTCAAAAACTGATTTCATGAGCATGGCTCCTTTTCTGTGATATAATGGTTTGCAGTTAGAGGACTGCGCCTGTTCTACGCTCCTTTCTTACAACTGCAACGCAATTTACCACAAATGAGCCGCAGTCATATGTATTAGGTAGCAGAAACTACCCTTTACATATTAGCTCTTGGTGGAAGATACTATTGTGGCTATTCTTGAGAAATCGCCTGTCTTTGAAAGTGAAGCATCCTGTGTCTGCTATCTGCGTCAGATCGTCCGCAATAAAGCAAAAAGCATGCTGCGCAAGAAATACAAAATTGAGCCGCAGGAGGATACAGATATCGAGGAGCAGCTTATCAAATCCAATGATTTTAACCTACCATATGGTGAAGTAGAGGTTCAGTTACTATTGCAAGAAATATTGTCGGAATACCCGCAAAACATACGTGAAGCATTTATTGCGCATATAATCGGTCAGGAAACCATACCTGTACTAGCCGCCTACTATGGGATCAAAGCCGATACACTAAAAAAGCAGATAGGACGCATGAAATCGCGTATCGCGGAATCCATACCTCAAAAAGATATGCGGGCATTCCTGTTTATTCTTATGCTACTGTCCTAAGCAGACTGAAGGAGGTATTCTATGAATTGGGGAACGGCGGAAAGGATATTCCAACGCAAGCCATATTTACTGGACCCATACCGATGCAGAAGTGTGAAGGATGCTAAAAAGCTGCTCGCCAAGGAAGGTATGCCATCCGCCGAACAGGTTTTAACGGCGGCTAGACTTCGCGCTGGCATGAGCATGTCAGAATGGGAAGCATATACCGGCATGTCCACTAAGACTATGGAGCGCAAATGCAAGCGTGTCACGCCGGTGCGCTTTGGTGGTCTGTTTACGTTACCTCGCAGAGCAGTAGCCGTCTTGATGATTTTCATCATCCTCACGACTTTCATGGCCTGCACTCCTTTTGGACGCTCGTTGGCAGTCAGAGCCTACAACGCTATCGTTGAGGTGATTGACGGGATATTGTATGTTCGTTCGGAAGGGGCTGGTGATACAACGCTTGTAGAACAGGCAATAACTGATACCGATGGTTACGTTATTCAGCTTGATTCCTTGGATGCTATGTTGAGTTATGTAGAACGGCCAGTATTCTCTTTGCCTGATGACAGTTTTGAACTCATTAGTGCACAGTTTTCCTCTTCGCCGCTATTTGGGGATCAATTGGAATGCGCCTACATTAACTCCAATGGCATCAATATAATTATTAAACAAGAATGGAAAGATAGCAATGAAAGCAGGATTACCGTCGATGATGCAGATGCGTTCGTCACTATCGACTTAACAAATGGCTGTGCTATTGAGGGTGTATATTCTCTTACAGATGGAACATTTGTTGGTTCAATCGTAGGCGATGATATCCTGGCACATATATCGATATATGATGTTGATGCATATGAAAGCATAGAACAAGTTGCATTTTCAATAAGTATAGATTAAAAATCATGAGGCCACCCACAGCAAGATGAATGGCCTCATGAGGCGTAATCTTTATTAGCTAAATTGAGTAATAATATGGAGTGCTTCCATTATGGCTGCTTGTTGTACCAGTAACAACAACTTTATAATAACCACTTCCTATGTTGACGTATTTTGAAGTAGAAACGGTAGCTGTCGTTCCAGTATTAGTTACCGAATCAATATACTCCCAGTCAGATCCATTTTGCTTATAGAGCGTAACGGTAATTCTTTTCCATTCAACTTTCCCGGTGCACTGACCGTATATACAGTGTTTTCCTTCCGATAAAACATATTTCATTCCACCGTCGAGAACTAATGCTCCATAGGGTTGAAATGCGTCATTTTCTGCCAACGTCGGAGCCATGAACAGCATCATCATGCACGCAACTAAAATAATGGATACGGTTTTCTTCATAAGTAATTTCCCTCCTAAAAAATACGCACAAGTGCGGTTAATATATATACGCACAACCCATACCCTAAAGGGACACGAAAATACATTTTTCACAAAAAAATTTTGTACGTACCTCTATAAAGTCTCTGATTACTATCCGCCTACAAATTGACATGGATCTGGCACGGAACTGACATGGATCTGGCACGGAACTGACACTGTGTTACATTGATTGAGATCGGCTAAACTAATATTGTCGAATAAAATCATTTTTTGATTGAGGTGATACGGCCTAAAGTTTTCCGTACCCAGACAACCGATGTTTAGGACAAAACATATCATGCTGACGAAAACAACAGAACATTTTTACAGGAAGGAGTGAGATGCAAAGGCATCTCAAATCAAGCATATGAGGAAAGCGACAAAGTGTATCATCAGCATTATGCTTACGGTTGTATGCCTGTTCAGCTATACGCTGTGGGACACGGCATATGCGCTGTCCAGCGAGCTTCAATACAGAGACTATATCCGGCATGTTGCGGATAATATCGCGGAAATGCCAGTGGAAACTTTGCCGGACAGCCCCCTTCTGTATGAAGATGTGAGCGGGCGCGAGGAAAATATCAAGCGGTTCGTTCGGGAGGATCGCGCTGTTGAGGCGGTGATCTATCCCTACCCCGTGCATTACGAGGAAAACGGAGAATGGAAGGACATCGACAACCGGCTGACCTTACAGACGCGGGCGGATGGAACGCAGGTGTATACCAACCAGGAAGGCACGTATCAGGTCAGCTTTGCAATAAACGCCAACAGCGAAGAACTCGTAAGGGTGGAAAAGGACGGCTACACCATTTCCTGGCGACTATCCAACCGAAGTGCATCGTCAACAGCACAGGTCGTGGCACCGGATGCGGAACTTGCTTCCCTGGGAGAAACAGCGTCAGCACAGACTGCAAACGATATGCGTCAGCTTCCCAATCTTTCTTCCGTTATCACCTACGCAGATGCGCTGAGCGGGACGGATATTTCATATGTTGTCGGGCCAACGGGCGTGCGCGAGCTGATCACGATCGAAAGCGCAATGCGGCTTGCAGACGACTACACCATGGAAGTGACCTGTGAGGGGCTTACACCGGCAGTGACCGGCAATGAGATCCGCTTCCTGAGTGCATCCGAAGATGAGGTGTTTAAAATTGCCGCACCGTTCGTAATGGATGCCGCAGGGGAGACAACCTCTGAAGTAGCGCTTCAGCTGATACCTGTCGCCGTGCTTCAGATGCTGGAAGAAATGCAAAGCAGCTTTACCGTTCAGCTTCAGCCTTCCGGCGGCATTTCCGTTGAAGGCGGGATGCCTGAACCCGATACGGCTGAAACACCTGTTCCGGGAATTGAAGGAACCCCGGAGCTGCCGGGGAATGAGGAACCTTTGACTCCCCCGGAGGCGTCACAATCTCCCGCTCCTGAGGAGAACCCCGAAGCCCCTGCCGGGCCGGAAACCACAGGCGAACCTGAACCAAGCCCGGAAAGCGAACCCGCACCGGAGCTTACACCTGAGTCCGGATCGGAAAGCGAACCTCCGGCAACCGGTGAAGGGCTGGCGAACCGGCGCACGGCCATCACGGTGCTTCTTTCCGGAACAGGAAGCGAAACAGCGAAAGAAGAACACGATACTGAAGTTCCCGTCGGGCAGCCAAACGAAGAGGAAGCAGGTTCCGCGGTCTTAGCAGGCGCCGAAGGAACCGGAGCAGCTGCTTCGGAGAGCGAAACGAGCGGGATTTGGGCTGAGGAAGGGCCGGAGGCAACAGAACCAGCCCTTCCGGAAGCCCGGTTGCAGGAATTGCAGGAGCTGCAGGCGCAGCTTGAAGCCGGAGACGCAATCGACCGGATCAGCGGCATGGAAGCGGCGGATGGCACGGTTGCGTTCACCTATACGATGATCCCCTCCCGCGCCTGGCTGGAAGCGCCGGAACGTGAGTTCCCTGTCACGATCGACCCGGATGTACAGACATCGCTGGACTCTTCACAGGTGCATGATACCTTCATCAGCTCACTTGACCCAAATGAGAATACTTATCTTTTCTCCAAGCTGAAAGTCGGATACGGTTCTTCCAGCGGGATCAATCGCATCTACATCAAGTTTCCGAACCTGCCGGCGCTTGGCGCGGGCGACATGGTGATCAAAGCGTCGCTCAATATTGCGCGCAGGAATTCAAACTCCTCCAATGACCTCCGGCTCGACGTACACAGAGTCACGGAAGATTGGACAAGCTCTACGCTCGTGTGGAACAACCGCGCGGCATATGACACAACGAAAGTTGAAAGCATATCCTATTCCGTGCTGCCCGGCTCGTTCAATACATGGGATATTACGGGCCTCGTGAAGCAGTGGTATGACGGCACGCCCAACTATGGCTGCGTGATCAAGGCATATGACGAAACGTGGGGCTACATGGAGTATCACTCCGTGGATGCGCAGTATTATTACAGTTCGCATCCGTATGCTTCCATCGTATATGTGAATGCGACCGGCCTTGAGGATACATGGACCTATCATAGCCAGAGCGTAGGCCGGGCAGGTACGATATCCGTGAACGACTACAACGGGAACCTGGTGCTGACACATGGCGACGTGAGCATCGCAAGCGGCGTTATGCCCATCACACTCAACCATGTGTTTAATACGCATGACAAGGATACCGATCTTGGTTACGGCTACGGCTGGCGCCTGAATTACGCGCAGACAGCGACTCCCGTTACGATCAGTGGCACGAATTATTACAAGCATATCGATGGGGACGGAACAGCGCACTATTACAGGCAGTCTGCGAGCAACAGCACGCTGTATGAAAATGAGCTAGATAAGGAAACGACGCTCACCGTCAGCGGAAGCACGAAGACGATTCAGGATAAACTCGGCAACCAGCTTATCTTCAATAGTTCCGGGCAGTTGTACCAACTGAAGGACAGCAATGGCAACACACTGAGCGTCAATTACAACAGCAACGGCCAGGTTACAAGCATTGTGGATGGTGCGAACCGCACAACCACACTCAGCTATTCGGGCGGCAGGCTCGCTGCAATTGACTCGCCGGACGGGTTGGATGTAAGTTATTCCTACAGTTCGGCAGGCAGGCTCACCGGCATTACATATGCCGACAACAAGACGAGCTCCTACGGCTACGACGCGAATGGCAACCTTACGACGGTGCAGAACTACGACGGCTATAAGGTGCAGTATGGCTACACCGACGCAGCGCCGTTCCGTGTAGTCAGCATTTATGAATACGCGGGATCCACAGCAGGAGGCAGCCTTACCATTTCGCATGGTTGGAACAGCACGACGTTCACCGACAACGAGGGCCGCAAGAGCATTTATCAGTTCAATAACGCGGGGCAGACGGTTGCGATCCGGGATGTGGACGGCAG
>ENA-OZLL01000571-OZLL01000571.1-human-gut-metagenome-genome-assembly--contig:-NODE-571-length-8667-cov-8.657106_pt1 | contig 8667 bp, 7 predicted proteins | sample MGYA00244836_ERZ653784 | MGnify/ENA primary metagenome ERZ653784 (study PRJEB26926, sample SAMN06164584) | human gut metagenome | biome: ENVO:00009003; feature: ENVO:2100002; material: ENVO:00002003... | reverse complement strand
GGTATCGTACCTTCCACCTTTTCCGGGTATAGTTTTTCGAGGTCATATTCAGATATGCCTAATGGAAGATTGCTGCCCTCTAATGCGTATTGGGCAAGCATTGAATCCTTTTGGCGGCAAATTAGCAGACCTATTGTAGGATTATCTCTTCCCTCTTTTCTCAGGATATGATTACATGCTACTACATAACCACTTAACTGTCCTAAGTCATGAAAATCAAACTCGCCTATTTTAACTTCAATTACCACATAACATGATAAATTCAAATTGTAGAAAAGCAAGTCAATAAATTTTTCCTTTTGTCCAATTTGAAGGCGGTATTCTTTGCCAATGTATGCGAATCCCGTACCGAGTTCCAATAGAAATTGCGATATATTGGCCAGCAAAGCATCTTTAAGAATTTGCTCGTTGTAGGGTTTTGTGATTCCTGTAAAGGCAAAATTGTAAGGGTCTTTCGTCAGTTCTTGTGCGAGATCGCTTGTTTCGTCCGGCAATGTACGAGTGAAGTTTGTCAAGGCCTTTCCTTCTCGTTCGTATAGGCCGGAGTCCATAAAGTTGAGAAGCACATCACGGCTCCAGCCCTCTTGCATTGTCTTTTTAACATAGAAAAAGGCCTTTGCAGGTTCAGTCCCATATCTGTCTATCAAATAACGGTGATGTCCCCAAGGTATGGAAAATAGCATTTCTTCCAATTGTCCCACAGACTGTGGGACAATCTCTGAAGAATCTTTTACAGTTTGTTGTGCTTTACCATCCTCTAATTGTCCCACAACTTGTGGGACAACTTTTAGGTATTGAGAATAAAGCAAATAGAATTTCTTTGCATAGTAGATGTTTGTACGTGATAGGCCTGTTGAGTTTGGATTCTTGAGCTGTAAATCCACAGAGAGATTCTTAATGACACTCTGCCCCCAACGTTCTTCAACGTGCATTTCTTCTATGTCTCGACCGAGTTCCCAATAATACTTGAGCAATTCTCGGTTTACTCTTACGGCTGCTTTGATTTGACTTTGCCGATAACGCACACTAAGATCTTCTACCCACCGGCTATAGTCCTTGTCGATGATGGTTAATCCTTTACTCATAGTCACCTACATTTGCGTTGAATTGCAAAGCATCCAACTGTTTCATGATTTCTTCTTCTAAACGATGGCTTTCTGCAAATTGTTCGGCAAGCGTTTGCTTGTAGTTCGCCATACGAGCATTAAACTCATCTTCGGTTATATCTATATAATCAATCTTGATGTCGAAATATTGTCCGGCTGAGAGAGAATATCCCTTTTCCTTGATTTCCTCATAAGTAACAGCCACCGAAAAGTCGTCCATAGCCTCCTTGCGTTGGAATGTGCTGACAATCTTTTCTATCTCTTCATCATTTAGACGTACCTTCTTCAGACCATTGGCATCCTTGTATTCCTCACCCAATTTGCTGGCATCGATCAAGATGACCTTGTCTGCAGTTGCTGATTTGTCTAAAAATAAGACACTGACATTCGTACCAGTGTTAGCAAATACATTTGTAGGCATTGATATGCAACCATATACAATTTTATCATCCACCAACTTGTGAAGAACTTTCTTTTCAACACCTGTTTTTGCAGTGATAAATCCTGTAGGTATAACAATGGCTCCTTTACCATTTTTTTTGAGTGAATTAACAACATGCTGAATAAAGCATGTATAGATAGCCATTTTGTCTATGTCTTTTGCGGGCACTTTAGGCACTCCTGCCCAGAAACGTGCTGGCATGGCAGCTATCTTTTCTCTTGTATCTGAGAAATCCATCTTGAAGGGCGGATTGCTGACCACAAAGTCAAACTGGCGCAGTTGCTGTCCATCATCGCTCTTATGATAAGGATTGACAAGAGTGTCGCCTTGAATGGCATTGTCAAGTGAAGACACAAGTCCATTAAGCAGCAGATTCAGCTTCAGCATCTTGTTACTTCGTTGGGATATGTCTTGCGAGAAGATAGTACAGCGGTCTTCACCTATCTGGTGACTGAGTGCCATAAGCAATGTACCTGTTCCTGCAGATGGATCATAACATTCCATATTATGTAAATCCGCATGGTCGCCAACGAGTAAACGCGCCATAATAGTAGCGATGGCGTGCGGGGTGTAATACTCAGCATACTTACCACCTCCGGCAGTATTGTAGTCTTTAATCAGGTACTCAAAAATACTGGAGAAGAAATCGTATTTTTGAGCAAACGCTTCTTCAAAAGAGAAGTTTACGAGTTTGTCCACCAATGCACGAGCAAATGGCGCACGTTGTGCTGTATCGGTCACAAATGGTGTCAATGCCTCAAATAACGGAATCTTTGTGTTGGCAGTGGTCTGAGTAGAAAATATATCTGCATTTTGCTCTGCAATATCTGTCATTGTGGAATCAAAAATGGTATCAAAATCACCTTTACTTTGTTGATTCCATAGGTTGGCAATCAAGTGATAAGGTTCGAGCATTGGAACATCAGGTGAAATTGCACTTTGAATAAGCATACGTTCATCACCTGAAAGATTCTCATATGCAGTTTCCCATTTTACATCACCAGTCAGTTTCTTGGCTATGTCACTTTTGGCATTCTTAAGTTCATAGCCAAACTTATCATTCAGAAATTTATAGAGAAATACCTGAGTGATTATTTTATATTCGTTGCCGTCGTTGCCCATACCGTAGGACTGGCATGTGGCTTTTAGCCCGTCAATGAGCTTTAATGTTTTTTCTTTGATGTCAGACATATTCTTTATGATATTGCACCGTATGTGGCGTTATATTGGTTTATATATTGCTGTGAAATACGTGTTTGGATAAACTTATAATCATCCATTTCCGGTTTTATCTGCGGAAATTGATACAAGCACCCATTGACAAGAGTCATAACCGTACGATTGAAATAGGCATCTTTTTTCAAAATGTCATTACGATCATATACTTTAGCATCTACATCTTTTTTTATGATATTGAGAATAGATGCTATTTCATCATCCAAGAATGAGAACATAGGCTTTTGACCTTTCTCTTCCCGTTGTTTGTTAGCCTCACGAATACGCTTATGAACACGAGCGAATTTTTCGTCCCCGTTATATTTTTTGAGCAATACATTGTTGCGCTTTTGCAGCTCTTGTAAACGTACTATGATTTCATCAAGTGCTTGCGTCTCTTCGTTGAACTTGGCTATACTGTCAATCACAAAACCATGCTCTTTAAATCGTTCCATAAAGGCATCACGTAATGACATGAATTCAGGATCATCTTGGTCAAAGTTTTGCGTAAATGAGGAGATTGTGCGTTGCCATTTATCTTTCAATTCCATTCCTCCTGAAATAAGGCGCATTTCTTCCTGCCCGATTTTAGAGAAAGTGAATTCTATATCCATCATTGCCTCATTGATTAGCGTTTTTGTTTCGTCACTTGTGGTAAACGCCTCTTTCTGATTGATGATACCGATTCGTCTTTGTACCTCTGATAATAGTTGTGGCAATTTGGTTATTTCAAGCTTTGAGAATTGTTCTTTCATATCCTCATCACCGAACGTACGTACAATATTTGCCATGTTTTTTGCTGATTCCAATGCCTGTTTCAGGTCAAGGAGAACGGACTTATCTTCTTCCGTAGAGATTTCAGCAGAAAACTCCTCCGCATTATCAAAAGGATAATTGAAAAGTGTTTGGCGCACTTGTTTCATCTGGTTTAAGATCTCATCCTTATCCTCAATAACTTGGGTAAACGTATCTGTGGCAGCTGCCATTCCTGTCTCATCCACATCGTTAAAGCGGTTAAGCTCTTGTAGATATGCTTCATTCGTTTCTTTGAAGTTGCGTTTAATGTCGGCAAAATCAATGACAAAGCCATAGCGCATGCCAGGATAAGGACGGTTTACACGGGTAATAGCCTGAAGCAAATTGTGATCTTTCAATTTACGACCAAAATATAAACGCTTTAAGCGTGGCGCATCAAAGCCTGTCAAGAGCATGTTGAAGACAATAAGTATGTCCATAGTCATATTCTTTTTAAAGTCTTTGATTATCTGCTTTCTTGTTTCTTTATCATCTGTATCATGGAGGATGAGGCCAGCTTTCAACGGACGATATTTAGATTTATATTCGACCATTGGCTCACCAAGTACACATGAACCATCAGGAAGTTTGATTTTGATAGGCTTGGGCTGAAATTCTTCCCATTTTTCTTGAAAAACATCATAAAGCCGTCGTGCCTGTTCGCTCGTTTCACAGATGACCATTCCACCTAATGTGTCATCACCTTGTATTTTGCGAAACTCTTTCAAGTCCCTCATAATGTAATGAGCCAATTCTTCAACATAACTCGGATGCTCAATAATTTCCGATTTACGGATGTCTTTCTTCTGTACTAAGGTATCCAATTTGTCGTACACATCTGAAAGACGCTCTTTATATGAGGTCTCAATGTCTTCACGTATGATTTTCAGTGTATAGCCATCTGCAATGGATTTGTCGTAGTAATATGTGTGCAAATAATTTCCGAAGACTTTGCAACTGGCGCGTTCTTCCTTTAATAACGGAGTACCAGTGAGGGCTATTTTTATAGAGTCCGTATCCGCATCAAAAAGGTTGGCAAGGAAACATCCTCCGGGCTTATAACCACGATGCGCCTCATCAAGGATAAAAATACGCTGAAGATTCGTAGCATAATCACTAATACGTACTTTTTCTTTATCCTCTGCAAAACGTTGTATGTTCACAACGGTAATTTCAGCCTGACCACTTACGCCTTGTTGTGCTTGGTTGCTGCGGAACTGTTCCATCAGTTCAGTTCTTGTATTGGCGGTTGAAACCACAAGCCCACGTGCTTCAAACTCTTGTGTGGCCTGTTCTAGCAAATCAAGACGGTCAACGATGAAATAGAATTTGGCGACCTTGTTCTGCTTGGAATAGAAGTCGTTGAGAATATGGGTCAGATAATAAGACAAGGCTGTCTTTCCACTACCTTGTGTATGCCAAACTACGCCTGATTTCACACCTTCGGAAAGTTTCTTACGAATTGCCAGCGATGCAAACAACTGCTGATAACGCATGATGTGTTTTTGGTCGGTAGATTCAATTTTACCGTCCACCTCTCGCTCCATGCGGACGTAAGCGATACCATATCTAATGATATACAGTAAGCGTTCTGGCGAACACATAGAAGTCAATATGCGGTTTGTGGACGTATTGAAATCGAGGTTCGTTTGATATTCAGGGCTTGTATGGATTACCTGACAGTTGTAATCAGCCAGAATCTGTTTTTCTATAACCTTGTCAATCTCTTTGTATGGATAATCTCTATTGAAAGGTGCAATTTTCTGATTGCTTAGATTTTCTTCACGGAAACAATTAAATGGAGCATAAGAACGTGCTCCAGTACAATAAAAAGCCCCCTGTATAGGAACAATGCCGCCAAGTGAATCATATTCCATATTATTGCTGAATATCATCAGCTGCGTGATGTTGATGAAACGGCGAAACTTTTTGTTTGGGAAGCGTTCTTTGTTCATCCTAGCGCTTTCTGCTAACATTCCACCGTGATTGTTCGGCTTCTTCACTTCAACGAAACAGAGTGGCATACCATTTACAAACAATGTGATGTCAGGTCTGAACTCATCCTGACCGTTTTTGCAGGTAAATTCGGCCGTAAAATGGAATGTATTGTTTCCGATATTGTCAAAGTCTATTAGTTTTATAGGAGATACCGCTTTGAGGCGATTGTAAAAACCACGACCTAGATCATCATCATTCAACTCTTTACGGATGTCTTTCAGCACTTGAAGATATTCTCCTTCATGTCCGGGATTCAATTTTTTGAACTGCTGCTCAAAAATTGGCAAAAGAATATTCGTGTCACCGTCATAGACTGTGCCATTTTTATCTTCACTCAACTTGCCAAAATATGTATATCCTATTCGGGTGAGATGAACCATTGCCGGCATCTGTACCCGTGTCGCTTCTGAGAACTGCTTCATGTCACCTATCCTTCTTGTCGGTTATCAAATCTTTTAAATCCACTTGTAGTATCTCTGCTATTTGCTGCAAGGTATCCAAATTGGGCTGAATCCGATTACAAGCATAGGCATTAACCATACTGAAACTCTTGCCAAGTTGTTTGGCTAACCATGTTTGAGAAATACCTTTCTCGGATAAGGCGGCTTTAATCCTATTTAGTTTCATATTATTTCTCAATTGAATAGTGCAAATATATGGAATTATATTCGATAAATCGATTTGTTTTCGTACATTTGCCATATGTATAGAATAAATAAGTGTCCATGGAAAATAATCGTATTTTACAGAACAATAAAATTTCTCATTTTATTCTTCGAATTGATTTTACGAAAGACATTCAGATTGACTATAAAATGCTGTCTGAAGCCTTGAAGGATGAGTTTGCAACCTATAAGACTGAACTGCATTCAAATTACAATGTCAATATAGACAACTTTGAAGTGAAAAAAGAAGACTTTATTAAATATCTTTTAAGTGATTCTACTATCAGTCTTAAAATTGATTCTTTTGAAAAATCTATTATAGTAGAACTGCAGCAGTATAAAGATAAATCATCTTATATGCAATGCCTTACAAAGGTTATAGAAAAATTGAAAGCATTAAATGTTGAGATTAATTCTCAACGCATTGGAATGAGATATATTAATATCTTCTCATGTTCAAAAGTTTCAGAAATTTCTAAGATATTGAATCCAACTGATGCAAAGCTAATTAAGGAAACTGTTGTCAAAGAAGGTATTGCTAGATCAATGATTGTTCACGAATATCAACAAGGAGATCATCTCGTACGTGTTCAATATGGTATCCCTAATAGATTTTACCCGTCTGTGATAAAAAATTATGATATTGTATTGGATATAGATGTGTATAGTAGCGGACAACAATCAATTGATACATGGGAAGAGTCAATCACACAATTTAATCATCAAGCATACAATATGTTTGTCAGTTATATTAAAGAATCTTTCCTTAATACGCTAAAATAATGGATGAAAAGAACTATATTGATTTTCCTGAATCTATTGATCAAGATATTCCACAAACATATAAATATGATAGTGCATTAAAGCCACAACGTATTATAAGATTATATCAAACTAGTCATGACCCAAATATCAGCAAGAACAAAGAAGACGGAAAGCAACAGGATAAACCAATGTGATATTTTTCATGATATAGATATCGTGGAATGTATCACTGAGGGAGCTGATGGCGTTTCGGTCTCGTATATTCGCTTTCCGCTTATGATATGTTTGAACCAAGATTGTGATTTAAATAGTGATGAACGAGACAAATTAAAGGATAATTCAAATAAAGATTGTAGATTGCTTCATTTGATTGTCGCACCTCTGTTTAATTTTGATGTGTTCAAAGACGGGCAACACTGGGGTGATATTTTCCAAACCGGACAGAAATATAATCCGAACAAAACAGATGGAAAGAAAATTATGAATAATGAAGATCCCCGTTTTCATTTTCTTCATTTTGAGGATGGATTTGAGTTACCAGATATGGTTATCGATTTTAAACATTTTTATACTGTTAGTACGGAGTATCTATACCGTAACATAAACAATCGAGTTTGTTCGTTGAGCGAATTATACCGAGAAAAAATCAATCAACGATTTGCTTACTTTATATCACGTATAGGGTTGCCGGAATAATATTTACAATCTCACATTTGTTTGTCCAACTATTCTTCCAATCGCCCCAGCCAGTCTCAGGCGGTGTGGTTTGTTTGGCTAAAATTCATCGTGAGAAATATAATATATTGAATATCAATGCTGATTGATTTCTTCAACGAGGAAGAGTATTAACCCTATTTGGGGGTTAAAACACCTCAAAATGTTATAGTTAAATGCTTCACGGCGCGATTGAGAAATCGCGCCGTGGCATTTAAGGGAAACTTCCGGTTAAATATACCTCACAAAAACCTTACAAAATTTGTGATTCATCTTTTTAAGGTAATAGTTTATGGGAAGAATTAAATCGGAATATCCTACGGGGATTTTCGCGGCTCGTAATAAGCCGAATGCAAAAGGAGAGATCACCATTTATTTGGTGTATTATGTAAATGGCGAAGGTGTCCCGCGGTCTACGGGCATACGTGTCAATTTTGCTGGTTGGGATAAAGTAAAAGGCCGTGTCCGGCTGAAAAACCCGAATGCCGGGCGATTTCAATAAATTGCTAAAAACTTGATATATTAGAATGGCGGCCAAATGTCCGCCCGGTCGGGGATCGTCTGCTATGACGCGCATTTGCTCGGCTGTAGACGAATAAAACGGCCGCTCCCGAAAGGTCCGGGTTTTGTAGGAGCAGCATAGTGTATAAAAGCGTAAATATTTTGTTTACAGCAATTTAATACATTATCTTTCATAGGTTCCGAACCGCAGAAAAGCAGAATCGGGCAGGTTTAACGGTGGGTTTCGTTACTTATCCGTTACCTGCCCGAAATGCTTTGTTTTGCGTTAATATATTCGTTTTCAGTTTGTTGCATCGAATTTCTGCATAACAAATAACTTGACTTAACGTTTAACCAATCCTCAAAGTTCAAGTTATCATGCAACGCAGTACTTTCAAAGTCCTTTTTTATGTGAAAAGGCAGTCCGAGAAATCGGGTCAGGTTCCCGTTATGGGTCGCATTACGA
>ENA-OZLL01000554-OZLL01000554.1-human-gut-metagenome-genome-assembly--contig:-NODE-554-length-8952-cov-6.136450_pt1 | contig 8952 bp, 7 predicted proteins | sample MGYA00244836_ERZ653784 | MGnify/ENA primary metagenome ERZ653784 (study PRJEB26926, sample SAMN06164584) | human gut metagenome | biome: ENVO:00009003; feature: ENVO:2100002; material: ENVO:00002003... | reverse complement strand
AAGCCTCGGTTTCGGCCGTACCGGTCATACCGGCCAGCTTGTGGTACATGCGGAAGTAGTTCTGAAGGGTGATCGTCGCGAATGTCTGCGTCGCGGCTTCGACCTTGACGTGCTCCTTGGCTTCGATCGCCTGATGCAGTCCGTCCGAATAGCGGCGTCCGTCGAGAATACGGCCCGTCTGCTCGTCGACGATCTTCACCTTGTTGTCCATCACCACGTATTCGACGTCCTTCTCGAACATGGCGTAGGCCTTGAGCAGCTGATGCACCGTGTGCACGCGCTCCGACTTGATCGAGTAGTCGTTGATCACCTCGTCGCGTTTGCGGGCGCGTTCCTCGGCCGAGAGATCGCTCTTTTCCAGTTCGGCCACTTCCGCACCGATGTCGGGCATCACGAAAAATCCGTCCTCGTTGAAGTATTTCGACAGCACTTCATGGCCTTTGTCCGTCAGTTCCACCGAGTTGAGTTTCTCGTCGATGACGAAGAACAGGTCGTCGGTGATTTCGGGCATGCGGCGGTTGTTGTCCTGCATGTAAGTGTTTTCGGTCTTCTGCATCAGCGCCTTGACGCCCGTTTCCGAGAGGTATTTGATCAGCGGCTTGTATTTGGGCAGACCTTTGTGCGCACGGTAGAGTTTCACGCCGCCTTCGTCGTTCTTGCCCTCGGCGATGAGCTGGCGGGCTTCCGCCAGCAGCCCCGTCACGAGGTTCTTCTGCAGGTTGTAGAGGTGGTCGATGGCCGGGCGGTACTGCTCGAACATCTGGTCGTCGCCTTTGGGCACGGGACCCGAAATGATAAGCGGCGTACGTGCGTCGTCGATCAATACGGAGTCCACCTCGTCGACGATGGCGAAGTGGTGCTTGCGCTGTACGAGGTCGGCGGGCGACGAAGCCATGTTGTCGCGCAGGTAGTCGAAGCCGTATTCGTTGTTCGTGCCGAAGGTGATGTCGGCCATGTATGCCTTGCGCCGGGCGTCGGAGTTGGGCTGCGTGTCGTCGATGCAGGCCACCGACAGCCCGTGGAACTGGTACATCGGCCCCATCCACTCCGAGTCGCGCTTGGCCAGATAGTTATTGACCGTCACGAGGTGCACGCCCTTTTTTGCGAGGGCGTTGAGGAATACGGGGAGCGTCGCCACGAGGGTCTTTCCTTCGCCCGTCGCCATCTCGGCGATCTTGCCTTTGTGGAGCACCACGCCGCCGAACAGCTGTACGTCGTAGTGGATCATGTCCCACTTCACGTCATTGCCGCCGGCCATCCAGTGATTGGCGTATACGGCCTTGTCGCCCTCGATGGTTACGAAATCCTTGGCGGCGGCCAGATCGCGGTCGAAATCGTTGGCCGTGACCACTACCGTCTCGTTCTGGGCGAAGCGGCGCGCCGTGTCTTTCATGATGGCGAACGCTTCGGGCAGTATTTCGTCGAGTTTCTCCTCGATCTTTTCGTCGATGCGTTTGGTCGTCTCGTCGATCTCCTTCGAGACCTTCTCCTTCTCTTCGAGCGACGTCTCGGCCAACTCCAGCTTGGCCTTCAGCTCCACGATGCGGGCTTCGTCGGCTGCGATGAAATCGGCGATCTGCTTCTTCAGCGCTTCGCTCCGGGCGCGCAGTTCGTCGTTGGAAAGGGCTTCTATGGCAGGGTAGACTGCTTTGATCTTTTCGAGATAAGGCTCGATCTGCTTGCGGTCCTTGTCGGCTTTGGAGCCGAAGATGAGTTTGATTAAACTGGCAGCTATATCCATATTCGTTTTCTGATATTTCGGGGTTGTGGTTGTAAATCCTACAAAGATACTTATTTTTCCCGAATGCACAAAAAAATAGGTCCCTATAAAGGGACCCGAAGCGGGTTTTCCGCGATTCGGAGCCGCATTCCGGCCGACGGGTCACCGTCTTTTGTGAAGCCGGTAGTAGAGGACGAAAAGCGCGGGCGCGCGGTTTATCAGGAAATGGCGGAAGTTGTATCTGCGGAATGCGAGCGGCAGGACTCCCTGCTGCCGGGCGTCGCGCAGCATTTCGCGGGCGTTTCCCTGTCTGCCGAGTATCGTCTGTTTGCAGGCGAAAAACATCGTTTTGCCCACGTGCAGCCGCATCAGGCGTGCGCCTTCCGGATCGCTTTCTTCGATACGGGCCGCGAAGCCGGTCAGGCTTTTCATCGCCCGGACAAAGTCCGAGCGGCGCTGCGGATCATAGCTTCCCATGAACGATCCGTTGTGCTGCAGGTAGTTGTATGCCCGGATCGGGACATATCGGATCCGTTTTGCGAAGTAAATGGCGCGCGGAGTGAACTCTTCGTCCTCGTGCCGCATCGGGAGCATGCCGAGTTCATGCCGTTCGAGCATCGCCCGGTCGTAGAGGTAGGCGCAGGCCATGGGCAGGAAACAGTCCCGACGCAGGAAATCGCGTCCGCTCTGCACCTCCCCGCCGCCGCGTGCGAAAAGCCCGTCGCTCCAGAGCGGAAGGTCGCCGCCGTGTTCGTCGACGCCCGCCATGTCGAAACAGAGCATGTCGAGCCGCTCCCGGTCCATGATCTGCGTCAGCCCTCCGAGTACGCTGGGCGAAAGGTAGTCGTCCGCATCCACGTACATGACATATCTGCCTGCGGCGCGCTCCGTGCCGTAATTCCGTGCCAAGCTTACGCCTTCGTTGGGCTTGGCGTGCACTTGGACGTTCGCATGCCCGCAGGCCGCCCGCTGCGCTGCGGCCAACGAACCGTCGGTCGATCCGTCGTCCACCACGATCACCTCGTACTCTTCGGGCGGCAGGTCCTGATCGAGGGCCGAAGCGATACACTTGCCGATCAGCCCTTCGAGGTTATACAGCGGAATTATGATGCTGATTTTTTTCATGACGCGAGAAGTCGGACGAGGAACAGACGTTTGTGAATCCAGACCCTCCACGACGGATAGAAGAGTCCGCAGGCCATTTTGTACCGGCGCATAAGCTGCCGTTTGAGCAGCTTGGGATCGTGTGAATGCCGGATGCCGGCCTTGTAGAGACGTGTGAGAATGCGGCGGTACGAGGCGAGTTCCCTTTTCTTCACGTTCCCGGTCCGCAGGGAGAAACGGGTGAAGATGCGGGCTTCATCGTCCGAGAGCCGGACGCCCAGTTTGCGCGCGAGTTGTTCCTGCTGGGTAAGCTGGGCGCTGAGGGTCTGGCGGTCCAGCTGGCGTGTCGAGATTTGGTCTTCCCATCGGCGGTAGAAGGTCAGGTACTCCGGAATGTTGGCCATGCGGAGGTGTTCCGAAAGATCGACCCATAACTGATAGTCTTCGGCCATACACTCCCGGAAGCGTATGCCGGTCCGTTTGAAAGGTTCGCTGCGTAGCATGACGGACGACATGCCGAACGGGCACCCGAAAAACAGCTGGTGCTGGATTTCCTCGTGGGTGAGCGGGACTTGGATTTTCAGTTCGCCATCACCCCCCCCCTTGTGCCGAACATCGTGTAGTAACTGCCGCAGATGTCGGTTTGCGGGTGTCGTTCGAAGAAGGCGAGCTGTTTGGCGAAGCGTTCCGGAGAGCAGAGATCGTCCGCATCCATGAAGGTGATGAATTTTCCGCGTGCGGCGTCCAGCGCCCGATTGCGGGTGCGTGCGGCTCCCGAATTGAGTTCGTTGTGCATCAGTACGATGCGGTCGTCCTTTGCGGCGTAGGCGCGTGCGATCTCGGCCGAAGCGTCGGTCGATGCGTCGTCGATGACGATCAGTTCGAAGTCGCCGACCGTTTGCCGGAGGACGTTCTCGATGCTTTCGCCGACGAATCGCTCCGCATTGTAGAGCGGCATGATGACGCTGATCAGTGGTGTCTGTTTTTGCATGGCGGTAGAGTTAGTTGTTTCCGATTTTCAGATTGTTCAGGATGCGCCGTCCGACGGGGCACTCCGCGCACCGTTTGGCGGCGCAGTATTCCGTCGCCAGCTGCAACAGGGCCTGCGACTCGAAGGCGCTGCGGGGCGTCAGCCCCGCGTCGTGCCAGCCGCGCATGTAACGGTTGTCCTCCGCGGGCAGGCGTTCGAGCAGCGTCAGGGCGCTGTCGCGCAGGGCTTCGCGTCCGGTGTAGCTGCCGTAGGCGAATTGCAGCACCGAGACGAGGTTGATGCCGATGATGTTGGCCTTGAAAGCCCCCAGACGCTTGGGCCGGTCGTCGCCTGCGATTCCCGGAATATGGTGCGTCCGCCAGTAATCCGAGGCCTCGACGCAGAAGAGCCGCCGGATCTCCTCTTCCGTGCGGCAGGCCATGGCGCGCTCCATGACGAACTCGTCCTGAGCGAAGAATTCCGCGGCTTGCGCCAGCCGCAGTACGGGGTGGTTGGCCGGGCGTATGTCGCCCAGCTGCCAAGCTCCGGCCTGCATCGGTTCGATGTCGTATTTGGCCGCCAGATATTCGAAATTGCGGGCGAGGTTGAGCGTGTAGGTGTCGTGCGGATAGAGCGCCAGCAGTCCCGACGCTCCGAAGAGTAGCGATTCGACGGCATGCGGCGCCAGCCGTTCGCGCAGAACGGTTTTGTAGGATACGCGCCGCGCCAGCGTAAGGTAGGCTTCCTGATTCTGACGGTCGCCCAGCGTGCGGAAGTAAAGCAGGTAGAAGGTCTGGTTCCAGTTCTCCGCCGCTTCGTGCCGCAGCGCCTCCACCATGCGCATTTTGCGTTCGAGCCGGTCGAAGAGCAGCGACGTGCATATCTCGCTGCGCTGCAAGGCAGACTGCCCCGCGAGGAATCCGCCGCAGGCGTAAGCCCCGGCTCCGGCCCGAAGCCGGTTCATCGCGCGCTGTTCCCGCTCCGCCGTCATGCTAAAACAGATTGAGTTCCAGCAGTGCCTCTTCCGACATCATGCTTTTGTCCCATACGGGATCGAACGTGAGAATCACGTTCACCGACTTCACGCCTTTGACTTTGGCTACCTGCTGGTTTACGTCTTCGACGAGCATGTCGGCCATCGGGCAGTTGGGCGCGGTGAGCGTCATGCGGATGTTGGCGACGCCGTCGGGCGTGTAGTCGATCTCGTAGATCAGTCCCAGATCGTAGATGTTCACCGGGATTTCGGGGTCGTATATGTTCTTGAGCGTAAGGACGATCTCCTTCTCGACCTTCAGTATCTCTTCGGGTGTCATCGTGACATTGAAATTAAGCGTTGAAAACTAAAAACCGCCGGAAACTCTCCCTTCCGGCTTCCCGGTTCCGGCCGATTCGCAGGGCCGGACGCCTCTTCTGCCGAAAGAAACGTTGGTTTCCGATTTTTTATTTTTCGTTCGCACTGTCCTTGCTCGCGAAGGCCAGCGCATAGAGCCGCATCTGCTTGACCATCGACAACAGGCCGTTCGACCGCGTGGGCGAGAGGTTTGCGCTCAGGCCGATGGCGTCGATGAAATAGAGCTCCGTGTCGAGAATCTCCTGCGGCGTGCGACCGTTCAGCACGCGGATCAGCAGGGCGATGATGCCCTTGGTGATTATGGCGTCGCTGTCTGCGGCGTAATAGATCCGGCCCTGCTCCATGCGGGCGTCCACCCATACGCGCGACTGACACCCCTCGATCAGGTACTGTTCGGTGCGGTGCTCGGCGGGGATGGCCGGCAGCGAATCGCTCAGGCCGATGAGGTAGTCGTATTTGTCGAGCCAGTCGTCGAATACCGAGAACTCCTCGATGATCTCCTCCTGTATCTTATCCATGTCCGTATATTTTTTTAATCCTTAAAAATCGATGATTTCCGGGAGCACTTCGCCCTCCGACGCCGCAGGTTCGGTGATCTCCAGCACCCGCGCCACGGTCGGTGCCACGGCCGTCATGTCCACGCGGCGCTTCACGCGCAGGGGACCGGCTCCGAAGCCGTAAAATACCAACGGCACCTGCGTGTCGTAGCCGTACATCGAACCCGACGACGATGCGCAGCGGTCGTTCTCCTCGATCCAGCCGGGCATCAGGTTCATGATCACGTCGCCCGAACGCCGGGGATAGAAGCTGTTCTGCATCTTGCGGGCGTAGCCGCTGCCGAAGTAGCTCGTGCGCATGGCCGTGGCAGAGAGGGCGTGCGAGACGCCGCGGAACTGCATGGCGAAGATCGCCACCTCGTTCTGCACGTCGGCCAGATTGAGTCCCCGCTCGTAGATGAGGTTGTGGTTCAGGTAGAGGCATTTGTCCTCGTACTCCAGCACCCAGTTGCCCATGCCGTAGCGGACGTTCAGGAACCCGTTTACGATCACCTCGAACTGCCGGGCGTTGAACCGGTCGGCCTCTTCGCGGCCCGCGTCGTACGAGGGGCTGGTTCCGTGGTCCGACGTGAATACGACGAGCACTTCGCCGTTCTTGACCTGCGCGAATACGAACGTCAAAAAGTCGGCCAGATCGCGGTCGAGCCGGTAATACATGTCCTCTGCCTCGACCGATTCGGGACCGTAGGCTTCGCTGATGCGGCGCGACGAATCGAGACAGATGTTCAGCAGGTCGGGCGTGCCGTCGGTGCCGAGCTTGAACTGGGCGATGGCCTGCTTGGCGAAGCCGAATACGGCGGTGTTGCCCGCCGGGGTGTAGAGCATCCGGTCGAAATCGGTGGTGAGCTTCAGGCGGCCGCTGCCCGTCTCGTCCTTCTCCTTTTTGTTCTTGCCCGTGAGGATTACGTCCCAGTTGCGGGAGTTGACGTAGCGGCCTTTTTCGTAGAGCGTCCGCCATTCGGGGGCGATGTACGAGAGGTTGTAGCGTTCGCGGTTGCTGCGCGCCACCCATTCGGGAACGTCGGCGGCGTAGTAGGGCGAGGTGGTCCAGCCGCAGTGCGCCGAGTCGAGCCAGAAGACCTCGCCGCCGCGTCCGCCCAAGACGATCGCCGACGTGGTTTCGGCCGCCACGGTGACGGCCTTGCTGCCGGGTTCGTGCTGCAGGAGCGCTTCGGAGAGCGTCGGGGCGATCAGGTTGTAGGGGCCTGCGCCGTTGCGTCCGGCGATCAGCTCCACGGCCTCGTTGGCGACGTAGTCGCGCCACCGCGAGCCGATGACCCCGTGCGTCGAGGGCATCGCGCCCGTCGATAACGTGGCCAGCGACACGGGCGTGGTGGTCTGCTGGTAGTCGTAACGGCTGTCGGCGAAGACCGTGCCGCCGTCGATCAGGCGCCGGAGCCCCCCTTCGCCGTAATTGTCGGCGTAACGCGAGAGGTCTTCGGCGCGCATCGAGCCGACGACGATATTGACGACCAGCCGGGGCCGTGCGGCCGAGACTTCGAGGGCCGCGAAGGCGGCTATGGCGAGTAAGATGATTTTGTGCTTCATGGTGTGCGAATGATAGACCGCAAATTTACGAATTTATTTCGATACATCGGCGGAAATATTCCGCTTCGGTCCGAAAATCGATCTGCGGCAGCGCCGCGATCTCTTCGAGCCTGCGGCGGCAGAACTCGCGGTAGGTTGCGCTCTGCGGGTTGCGGGGCCGGTGCGCTGCGGCCACGACGATATGGCGGACGTCGGGCAGCAGACGCCGGGCCTGCTCCGAGAGAACCGCCGCCGAGAACTTCTCCCAGACGTATTCCACGGCTTGCGGAGCCGGATGCACCAGATCGTCGGCGTAGAACCGGTAGTCGCGCAGGTCGTCGTTGAGAATTTCGTATGCGGGGAAATAGTGTACGTCGGGAAAACGTTCCGCCAGCTCTTCGGCGGCCAGACGGAGTGCGGCTTTGCTCACGGCGTTGCCCGCCAGTGAGTCGCCGAGATGCCGCACGGGGCTGACCGTAAGGATCACCTCCCTGCCGCCGAGCGGACCTGCCATGAGGTCTGCGAAAGCGGTGACGATTTCGTCCACGCCCAGCCTGCGCCGCGTGAACTCCGCGGCGGGCCGGCGGTGGCAGTTGGCGACCGCTTCGCCCTGACGCTCGTAGACCCATGCCGTGCCGAAGGTGAGGACGATGCGGTCGGCCGTGCGGAGTGCGTCGGCCCCGGTCTGCCGCGCGGCGTTCATTTTTTGCAGGGCTTCGTCGGCCGTCGGGGCCGAGAAGTCGCCGTGGAACCCGAAATGGTGCCACACCTCGCCGTCGAACCCCAGCTCCCCGCGCGTCACGGGCGCCGGGTCGGCATAACTGCGGATCGCCGCGGCGATGGAGAGCGGATTGAAAAGGATGCCCGAGGGGTTTTCCGCCACCCGGAATTTGGCGCCGGCGAGTTTTCGGGCGATGTGCGCGGCGAAGCACGACCCGAGCGCGAGCACCCGGTTTTCGTAGCTGATTTTCACCCCGAGGGATGTAATTTCGATTTCGGTGCGGAATTTCATGGCGTACAAATGTACAAAATTTCTTACCTTTGTTCTATGATTCTGAAAGCAAACTGCAAAATAAATCTGGGTCTCGACATCCTGCGCCGTCGTGCGGACGGGTTTCACGATCTGGAAACCGTCATGTTCCCCGTTGCGGGCCTTTATGACGAGGTGGAGGTGGTGCGCACCGCTGCGCCCGGCGCGGAGTTCCGCGCCGAAGGGCTGGCCGTGGACTGCGCTCCCGAAGAAAACATCTGTCTCAAAGCCTTCCGGCTGATGCAGCGGCATTACGGCGTGGACGGGGTGGCTATCCGCCTCGGCAAGCGCGTGCCCTTCGGCGCGGGGCTGGGCGGGGGATCGTCCGACGGCACGGCGGTGTTGCTGGCTGTCAACGAGCTGTTTGCATTGGGGCTGTCCGACGCGGAGCTGATCGCCCGGGCCGCAGAGCTGGGCAGCGACACGGCGTTTTTCGTGCGCAACACGCCGCAGTTATGTAAAGGAAGAGGTGAGGTGATGGAGCCTTTCGCGTTGAATCTGAAAGGAATGACGCTCGTCATCGTCAAGCCCGGCGAGGGGGTTTCGACCCGCGAGGCTTATGCCGGGGTGCGGCCGCGGATTCCGGAGGTGCCGCTCGCGGAGCGTCTCGGGAGGCCTGTGGCCGAGTGGCAGGGGCTGGTGACCCTGTCTCTTATACACATCTCCGAGCCCACGAGACGGAGCTACATCTCG
>ENA-OZLL01000553-OZLL01000553.1-human-gut-metagenome-genome-assembly--contig:-NODE-553-length-8954-cov-6.469716_pt1 | contig 8954 bp, 10 predicted proteins | sample MGYA00244836_ERZ653784 | MGnify/ENA primary metagenome ERZ653784 (study PRJEB26926, sample SAMN06164584) | human gut metagenome | biome: ENVO:00009003; feature: ENVO:2100002; material: ENVO:00002003... | reverse complement strand
TGTGGATAAGATCATCGCATACCAACCCACCCCAGAAAAATTATTTAAATAAGGAGGATTAAACATGAACAGCAAGCGTATTCTCTCCCTGATTCTGGCTGTTGTAATGTCCGCCGCCATTATGGCCGGCTGCGCACAGCAGACCGTTGAGCCCGAAGAAAGCCCTTTTGCCCCGACAGAGACACCTGCTACGACCACTGAGACCCCTGAACCTGCCCCCAGCGAAGCAGTAGAAGAAGTTTCAAAGACCGGTAAGGGAACTTTGACTTTTGCGCGCACAGAGTCTATCGCTACGCTGAACCCCCACATGTACACCTCTGACATCGAGAGCTGCTGCATTGAATACACCGGCGCTGCGCTGTATGGTTACTTTTACAATGAGGATAAAACCGGCGTTTCTCTGCGCGCTTGCCTGGCTGACGGAGAGCCCGTGAAGATGAATGACGACGGCACCGTCTGGCAGATCAAGGTTAACCCGGATGCTTGCTGGGCCAATGGTGAAGCCATCAACGCTGATACCTTTATGTATTCTTTCAAGATGCTGCTGGATCCCAAACTGGTCAACGGCCGCGGCGGCGCATTCGCGGAAGATTATATTAAGATCCTTAATGCAAAGGCTTATTATACGCAGACCGAAGTTGACGGCGCTGTCCCCACTTGGGAAGATGTCGGCATCAAGAAGGTGGATGATATGACTTTGGAGATAACTACCTCCATCGCACAGGATGCCACCGAAGTTATGAGCCACTTTGCTTATGCATGGACCGTTCCCGTATACGAGGAAATGTATGAGGCTCTGATGAATGCCGATCGCACCGCTACCACTTATGGTACTGAGATCGACAAGGTTGTCTGCTCCGGCGCTTTCACCTACAATGCATGGGAAAGAGACGCTGAAATCAGCTTTAAGAAAAACCCTGCTTACATCAATCAGGGAATAATCCAGATCGAGAATCTGGTCATGAAGATCATTCCCGACCGCGGAACGCAGCTGCAGATGTTTGAAGCCGGCGAACTCGATTATGTAGAGCTCAATTCGTCCCAGTTTAAGGATTATGAAGAAGACCCCCGCGTGCTCTACTCCCCCAGCATCTATGTGAAATATATGCCCGTTAACGTGAACAATCCCGACACGCCCATCCTCTCCGACGTTAATTTCCGTAAGGCGTTGTTCCTCGCTGTGGATCGCGAGTCCATTGCAAAGCTGCTGAACGCTAAGCCTGCAAATTACCTGCTCTCTACCCGTTTCATCGCGGATGTCACCACCGGCGAATCTTACCGCAACAGCAAGCAGGGAAGCGCCATCCCCGATGATTACTGCGGATATGATCCTGAACAGGCTGTAAAGCTCTTTGAACAGGCTTTAACCGATGCCGGCCAGGACAAAGTCGTTCTGACACTGACCTACAGGAATGACGATGCTGATATGACCGCGATCGCTGAAACACTCCAGAGCAGCTGGCCCGCGATCTTCGGCGCCGACCGCTTCGAACTGATTCTCAATGGTCTGCCCACCAGCCAATCCAATGAGCAGATCCGTGCCGCCAAGACAGACGCTACCTCCTTTGACCTGGGCTTTGCCGGTTGGTCCACCAACGAGCTGGCTCCTTGGAACGGCCTGAAGGTATACGGCAGCGCTTGGGCAAACCGGTACGACACCTTCACTTCCGAGCGTTATGACGAGCTTTGGACTTTGGCCAACAGCAGCGAAGAGCGCTTCGACCACGAGAAGAGATTGGATTATGTAGCTGAAATGGAAAGCATTTGGCTGGACAACGTGTCCGGCATCCCCGTGATCGAGCTCATTGATAAAACTCTGAAGGCTGACCGGGTGCAGCTGGCTGCCGATCAATGGGTAAACCGCGTTGGCTTCGGCTGGATCTATGCTTCCGTAACTGACGCAGACTAGTCTGTTTCCCTGAAGCGCGGGGTCCTCTCTTCTTGAAAGGGGGGAGCCCTGCGCAACATCCGCCCATCCTATGAAAGGAGCCCTCTGCCATGGCTCGTTATGTGCTGCAAAGACTTTTAGCCATGCTCCTCACTTTATTCATTATTGTGACCGTAGCATTTTTGGTTATCCGCCTTATGCCCACCTCCATTTACGATGATCCCACCATATCAGCGGAAGTCCTGGACATGATCCAGGCGAAATACCATCTGGACAGGCCGCTCATTGAACAGTACGGTATTTTTATGAAAAACGTGCTGTTTAAGGGCGATTGGGGCATCTCCATGAAAATCCAGCCCAACGTGCCGGTATTTCAAGTGCTGGGAGGGAAGGTGCCACTGACTTTGTTTATCAACGTGGTATCTTTGCTTGCTTCCATTCCCATAGGCCTGATTTTCGGCGCTATTGCGGCGATTCGAAAAAACACATTAACAGACCACGGGATCTCTCTTTTCGTCATTCTGTTTATTTCGATCCCTTCCTTTATCTATGCCACGCTGCTGCAATACTTTGCAGGCTATAAGTTTGGCTGGTTTCCAATTACTTACACCGTGTCGGATGTAGCAGCTGTTAAGTATCTTTCCCTTTTTCTGCCTACGCTTTCTCTTGCCCTGGATCCCATGGCAAAGGTAGCCAGATATATGAGGGCAGAGCTGATCGAGTCCCTTAATTCAGAGTATATCCTGTTGGCCAGAACCAAGGGCTTTACCCGGTCCAAGGCCATTTTCCGCCATGCTATCCGGAATTCCTGCATCCCGGTGCTCAACATCATTGTGCCCATGTTTGCAAATGTGCTTGGCGGTTCCCTTGTTGTAGAAAACATTTTTGCTATCCCCGGAATGGGTAGCCTTATGATAAAATCCATTAACGCCAACGACCACTATCTGACCATCGCTATTTTGCTGATCTACTCGTTGGTGTCCTTGATGACTGTGCTGATCGTTGATTTACTCTATGCAGTGATCGACCCCAGAGTCCGTATGGGAGGAAAGAAACAATGAGGACTTTTGAACATGCAGCCCCGGAATATTCCTCTCTGCAAAAGGAAGATTTTAAGCTCCATGAGCGGGATGATGCCATCCATGATGCAAAATTTGAGACAAAGTCCGTTGGCTTCTTTAAGGATGCCATGTTGCGGTTCGGCAAAAATACGGCATCCATCATTGCCTTCATAATCATTTGCATCATTGCTTTTTTCTCAATCCTGGGGCCAATGATGAATGAGTATGGGTACAACGATCAGGATTTGAACCGAGCGAACCTGCCTGCCCGCATTCCGGGCTGTGAGAAAATCAACCTGCTGAATGGCTCAACTGTGCTGAAAAACCGCCGGAAGGACAACCTGACGGACACCGAGAAATATCCCGAAGGGTGCATATTGGAGATTACCAATGAGTCGGTTGTCAACGGTGTAAAAATGTGCGATGTCCGCATAGACACCTATATTTATTCCGGCTATGGGGATGATTATTTCTGGTTTGGTACGGACTATCTTGGGCGCGATCTTTGGACACGCGTGTGGCGCGGATGCCGCATATCCTTGATTATCGCATTTGCTGCGGTTCTGACAAACGTGGGCTTTGGCGTAATCTATGGTTCCATTGCCGGCTACTATGGCGGCATGGTGGATATGGTCATGATGCGCATTGCAGAGATCATTCAGGCGTTTCCAAACATCGTTGTGATGACGTTGTTCATTATGTATTTCGGCAACGGCCTGTTTGCTATCATCATGGCGCTTGTTGTGCGGGACTGGGTGGGAACCGCTACGTTGATCCGCGCTCAGTTTTACCGTTTTAAGGATAGCGAATACGTGCTGGCGGCCCGCACTTTGGGCACAAAGGACCGTACGCTGATTTTCCGCCACATCCTTCCCAATGCAATCGGCCCCATTGTGACCAGAACGATGATCGCTATCCCCAGCGCAATCTTCGCCGAAAGCTTTTTGGCGTATATCGGCTTGGGGATTCGGGCGCCGGAAGCTTCCCTGGGCGTTCTCTTAAGCCATGCGCAGACAGTTTTGCTGCAGTATCCCTATCAAACGGTTTTCCCGGCAGTGCTCATCTCCGTGCTGATGATTTCCTTTAACCTTTTCGGCAACGGGTTGAGAGACGCCTTTGATCCCACGCAGCGCGGCACCTAAGGAGGTTTGTATGAAAGAGCAAAATCCTATTCTTCAAGTGAAAGACTTGACTGTGAGCTTTAATGCTTTTGCGGGAAAGGTGCAGGCAGTCAGAGGTGTCAACTTTGATCTGAACAAGGGGGAGACGCTTTGCATTGTTGGCGAGTCGGGTTCCGGGAAGTCTGTTACCAATAAAGCCATCATGGGGATTCTTTCTAAAAATGCAGTCATTGAGCGGGGAGAAATCCTGTATGACGGCATGGATCTGACCAAGCTGTCGGAGAAACAGTTCTGCCAGATCCGCGGCAAGCGCATCGCCATGGTGTTCCAGGATCCGCTTTCTGCCCTGAACCCCATTATGAAGGTGGGAAAGCAGATTACGGAAACTTTGCGCATCCACCAGAATTTAAGCCACGAGGAGGCCAGGAAAAGTGCCATCGAGCTTATGGGTGCTGTGGGCATTCCGGAGCCTGAAAAGCGGTTTAACCAGTATCCTTTTCAGTTTTCCGGTGGTATGCGTCAACGCATCGTTATCGTTATTGCATTGGCCTGCAACCCGGAGATTTTGATTTGCGACGAGCCCACCACAGCGCTGGATGTGACGATCCAATCCAAGATTCTGGATCTTATTAAAACCCTGAAAAAACAGCGAGATCTTTCCGTTATCTTCATTACGCACAACATGGGTGTGGTGGCGAACATGGCGGATAGAATCTGCGTTATGTACGCTGGTAAGATCGTGGAATTTGGCACTAGCGATGACATCTTTTATCATCCCGCCCATCCGTATACCTGGGCTTTGCTGTCTGCAATGCCTGACAGTGAGAGCAGGGAGAGGCTTTTTTCAATCCCGGGTGCGCCGCCCAACATGCTTATGCCTCCCAAAGGTGATGCGTTTGCGCCTCGAAACCTGTACGCGCTGGATATCGACTTTAAGGAAGAACCCCCTTTCTTCAGGCTCTCGGATACACACTATGCTGCAACGTGGCTTTTGCATCCCTATGCACCTAAAGTGGAAATGCCCCAAGAACTGCGCAAACGCATTGAGCGCATGATTGAGGAGGATAAGAAGTATGAACAACAATGAGCATGATATCCTTCTGGATGTAAAGGATTTGCATACGCACTTTACTTCAGGCTACGGCAAAAACAAGGTAACGGTTAAGGCTGTTAACGGAGTCAGCTTTCAGGTTAAAAAGGGAGAAACTTTTGGCTTGGTGGGTGAATCCGGCTGCGGAAAAACTACCTTGGGCCGTACCATCATCCGGCTGTACAACCCCACCTCGGGAGAAGTGGTATTTAACGGAAAAACGATTTCCGGAAAAAAGGATGGGGAACTGCAAAAGTTCCTAACAAGCAATATTGCCATGGTATTTCAAGACCCTATTGCGTCTTTGAACCCCCGCATGACAGTGCAGGAAATCATTGCAGAGGGCCTGAAGATTAAGGGGATTAAGGATGAAGCGGCGGTGCAGAGGATGGTGGAAGAATCCCTTATCCTCATGAGTTTTCCGGCGGCCAACGCCAACGCATCGGCATTGCCCGAGCCTTGATCGTAAAGCCTACCATGGTCATTGCCGATGAGCCTATTTCCGCCTTGGACGTATCCATTCAGGCCCAGGTAATCAATGTGTTGAACGACCTGAAAAAAGAGATGGGGCTAACCATCCTCTTTATCGCCCATGATCTTTCTGTGGTCAAGTACTTCTCCGATACGATCGGCGTTATGTATCGGGGCAGAATCGTGGAAATGGGTGAAGCGGATAAGGTGTACCGCAACCCGTTACATCCGTATACGAAGTCTCTGATTTCCTCTATCCCGCTGCCCAACCCGCATGGAGAAAAGCGGAGGGTGCGTATCAGCTATGACCCTTCTCTTTATCACTATGATGCGGACGAGAAGCTGCAGATGCGGCCGGTAGAAGAAGGGCATAGCATTCTGTGTACCGAAAGTGAATATGCAGGATATTTGGAGCAGGCGAAAGCCTTCAGCTAAGCCTCCCCAGCACGATGGATAAGATCAGGAAAACCAGACCGCAAGCAGCAGGAGCCCAGTTCCTTTTAAGGCCTTTATGCTTCTGCATGTATTCTTCAAAGGTGGCGGGTTTTGCGTCATCCCGCTTGAAGATGCGGCGGAAGCTATAGAAGCTGTATCCCGCCCGGTCAAACAACCCGGATGCGCTTACAACGCAAACCAGGCTGATGAGTACAAGAACGGTGCCGCTCACAAAGCAGCCGTCGGAGAGGCCTGCGAAGAAGCTTCTGGATTGAAAAAGGGTGAAATAGAGCGCCAAAGTCAGGGCCATGCCCCCAATCAGGAAGGGCAGGCTGCGGCGAAGAAAAGGCTTCATTGGTTTACTCCTCTTAGAGATTGTCTCTATTTTACTACAAATTGTACTATGTTACAACAATATAAAATATAACAAGGAGGCATTATGTACGATTTTGATAAAATGACCGATCGCAAAGGCACAAGTTGTTCCAAATGGGACAATATGTCCTCAATGTTTACCGAGAAGGGATTGCTGCCCCTTTGGATCGCCGATATGGATTTCCGCTGCTGTGAAGAAGCAATTGAGGCAATGCGCCAACGAGTCGACCATGGTATCTTTGGATATACCGTTTTGCCCGACAGCTATTTTGAATCCATCGCGGGCTGGACGCAACGCCGGCATAACTGGACGGTCCGGAAGGAATGGCTGGTCACAAGTGTGACCGTAGTCAGCGCGCTGAACATTTTCGTGCAGGCGTTTACCAAGCCGGGCGATGGCGTAATCATTCAGAAGCCCGTATATTTTCCTTTTGAAGAGTGCATTCAGGACAATGACCGCAGGCTTGTGAACAATGAGCTGATTGAAAAAGAAGGATACTACACCATAGATTTTGAAGATCTGGAGGAGAAGGCCGCCCGCCCCGAAAACAAAATGCTGTTGCTGTGCAGCCCGCACAATCCCGTATGCCGGGCATGGACGGAAGAAGAGCTGCGGCGCGTCATCGACATTTGTTCCCGAAACGATATCTATCTGATCGCTGATGAAATCCATATGGACTTTGTGTTCAAAGCAGAGCACGTTCCTGTGGGGACATTGACGAATTACAGCAAGCTGGCCGTATGAACTTCTCCCAGCAAAACGTTTAATATGGCCGGCCTTAAAATGGCTAATATTTTTATTCCGGATGAAGCCATGCGCAAGGAATTCACCCGCCGCTCCAAATCCCAGTGCGGCATTATCCCCAATAATCCCGTTTCCATTACGGGCATCAGTGCAGCCTACGCCAAGGGAGATAAGTGGTTGGACGAAGTAAAACAATATATTTGGGAGAATTTCCAGTTTGTCGATGCATACCTTAAGGAATATATGCCAAAGCTGAAGATGACAAGCCCTGAGGCCACTTACCTTGCCTGGATTGACTTTTCAGGCGTTGGGCTAAGCGGCCTGGAGCTTCGTAGTTTCCTTCGCGGAAAAGCCAGGGTTGCTTTGGATGAGGGCATGGTTTTCGGAAAGAGCGGAGAGAATTTCGCCCGCATCAACGTAGCCACAGACAGGACGGTGGTCAGGGAGTGCCTGGATCGGATCCGGGATAATTTGGCTAGGTAAAAATGCAAAAGAAGTTGCTTTTTACCAAGTATCAAGGTATACTTTTCATGGATACTGGTTTGTGCTATCACAATATGCTATAAACTAGGAAAAGGGGTAGACATGCGTTTAGAAAGCGATTCCGCAGAACCATTGTATATCCAGCTGGCCTATATTATCCGCGAGGATATCCAGAACGGGAAATATAGTGCTGAACAAAGGATCCCGACGGAAAAGGAACTCAGTGAAATCTACTCGGTCAGCCGTATTACCATCCGCAGCGCGTTGGACATCCTGGTAAAGGAAAACCTGCTGATGCGCCGCAGAGGCAAAGGGACTTTTATTGCATCCAAAAAGCTGTATAAAAGCATGTCCGGCATATATAGCTTTACGGACATCTGCAATATCAACGGCATGAAGCCTGGCGCTAAAACCATCAAATGCGTGATTGAAGACATCGAGCCGGAAGACATAACCGAACTGAACCTTACTCCGGAGGATAAGGTGATTGCCGTTGAACGCATCAGATATGCGGACGATGTTCCCGTGTCAATAGAAATTAGCCGCTACCCGGCTTCAACTTATCAGTTTTTGCTGAATGAGGATCTGAACAATACCTCGCTGTTTGCGGTTTTAAGAGACAAGCACGATATCCGCTTCTCCCATGCTACAAAGGTGATTGAAGTAAAGCGTGCTAGTTACCAAATGGCTACCTACTTAGGTGTTCCCAGAGATTATCCGTTATTGTATATTTCCAGCCTCACCTATGACATGGCAAACACGCCATCTCACCGCACGCAACAATACATCAACAGCGATCGGTTTAAGCTGATTATTTGATTAAAAACACGAAAAGGCCTGCGCGCGCAGGCCTTTCGCATTTCATTTATCCGTTCACAGACGCAACCGTTTCGTCCAAACATTCTGCCAGGGAGAGAATCACGGCGCTGCAGTCAAATACGGGTTCCTGGATAGCATAATGCGCTTTGTTGTAATGGCAGGTCAGGCCGCCTTGCTTTTTCTTTACCCTCTGAAGGAAGGGAATTGTTATGCTTTCTTTCAATGCAGTTTCTTTTTCCAGTTTTCCGGAATAGAGAAGGCCTAAAACCATAAGACAACCGGAAACTGCACCGCAAACGGTGCCGACGCCCATCCCGCCGCCAAAGGGGGCTGCAAGGCGGAGGTCTTCCTTTTTCAACCCCAAAGCATATGCCTGATTGGCGCCATACAAAATGCGCTCACAGCAGTTCATGTTTATGCTGTCTCTTATACACATCTCCGAGCCCACGAGACGGAGCTACATCTC
>ENA-OZLL01000535-OZLL01000535.1-human-gut-metagenome-genome-assembly--contig:-NODE-535-length-9201-cov-5.637218_pt1 | contig 9201 bp, 10 predicted proteins | sample MGYA00244836_ERZ653784 | MGnify/ENA primary metagenome ERZ653784 (study PRJEB26926, sample SAMN06164584) | human gut metagenome | biome: ENVO:00009003; feature: ENVO:2100002; material: ENVO:00002003... | reverse complement strand
TGAGATCTGCAAACCATGTCCCTTTTTATTTTTGCGAAACTTATTCTACCTTATCGAAAAAAAGGCTTTGCTGTGCAAAAATGTGAAATAAAATGACGCGGCTGTGAAACCAGAAACGGGCCGTTCTTTCGGAACGGCCCGTTGGCGTTTATTGTTTTAAATCAGGTTTATTCCGGTTTCCGGGTTGAACATATGGATTACGTTGCCGCCGAAGGTAAAGTTCACCTTTGCGCCATAGCCGAAATCCTGCTGCGGCATCCCCTGTAAGTCCAGCGTCGGGATGATGACGACCACGTCCTTGCCGTTTGCATTTACGTGAAGGTGCACAGAGCTCCCCATCATTTCGGAAACATCAACCGTAGCTGAGATATGCGCCGCCGTGTCATCCGCGCAGAGCATCACATGCTCCGGTCGGATGCCGAGCGTAATCGCCTGCGGCACAGCGCCCTTTTCGCGCAGCGCCTGCTGCTTCTCTTCAGGCAGGTGCACGCGCGCAGTTCCAAGGGAAACAAAGTAGCCCTCGTTGTCCTTGTCCAAACGCGCATCAAAAAAGTTCATTTGTGGAGAGCCGATGAAGCCCGCCACGAAAAGGTTGGCAGGATGGTTGAACACCTCCTGCGGCGTCCCGATCTGCTGGATAAAGCCGTCTTTCATGATGACGATGCGGTCCCCAAGCGTCATGGCTTCGGTCTGGTCATGGGTAACATAGATGAAAGTCGTGTCAATGCGCTGGCGGAGTTTGATGATTTCGGCGCGCATCTGGTTCCTGAGCTTTGCATCCAAATTGGAAAGCGGCTCATCCATCAGGAACACCTGCGGGTCACGCACAATGGCGCGACCGATCGCAACGCGCTGCCGTTGGCCGCCCGAAAGCGCTTTCGGCTTGCGATCCAAATATTGGGTGATATCCAGAATTTCTGCCGCCTCGCGCACTTTTTTGTCGATGACTTCCTTTTTTTCCTTGCGCAGCTTAAGCGCGAACGCCATGTTTTCATAAACCGTCATGTGAGGATAAAGTGCGTAATTCTGGAACACCATCGCGATGTCGCGATCCTTTGGCGGAACATCATTCACCAGCTTATCGCCGATGTAAAGTTCGCCGCCGCTGATCTCCTCAAGGCCGGCCACCATGCGCAGCGTCGTGGACTTTCCGCAGCCCGACGGACCCACAAGCACAATGAACTCCTTGTCCGCAATCTCCAGGTTGAACTCCTGCACCGCGACCACATTTTTGTCGTAGACCTTCTTGATGTTTTTGAGCGTTACCTTTGCCATGTCCCCGGCTCTGGCGGCAAAGCCTCCGCTTCGTTCGCCTCGCGCGCGCAGGCTGGCTGCGCCGCGCATTACGGCAGGTCTCCACACTGCCGCACCGCGAGCCGCGCGGTTAAAAATACCTCCTTCTTTTCGTACCGCCCCGCATGCTGTGGAGTGCGCAGCAGCCGTGTTTTATCAATGGGATTGTTCCCAAACCCCTCCACAATATTATTTTTATTATAAATGCCGCGCATCGCTTCCGCAAGCTCTGCACGGCATTTATTTCACAAGGTTTTCCGTTTCCTTTGCAGCTCCGGCCGGCTCACGCTTTACCGGTTTTCAAATCCATCCGGATGTGTGCTATGCCAGCGCCATGCGGAAGCGATGATCTCTTCCACCTCCGTAAACTGCGGCTGCCAACCAAGCACCTCGCGCGCCCTGTCGCCGGAAGCGACAAGCTGCGCCGGGTCGCCCGCCCGCCGCGGCGCGTCCACAGCGGGAATCGCACGGCCCGTTACCCGCTCTGCGGCATGAATGATCTCGCGCACCGTGAAACCCACTCCGGTTCCAAGGTTAAACACATCGCTTTCCCCGTCTGCGGCAAGATAGCACATGGCAAGGATATGGGCCTGCGCCAGGTCGGTTACATGGATGTAATCCCGCACGCAGGTGCCGTCGCGTGTTTCATAATCGTTTCCAAACACGTTTACCGACGCACGTTGGCCATTGGGTACCTGAAGCACAATGGGAATCAGATGTGTTTCCGTTGCGTGTGCTTCACCGATGCATCCGCTCTCGTGTGCGCCGCAGGCGTTGAAGTAGCGCAGAGACACGGATTTTACGCCGTATGCCACATCCGCCCAGTGGAACATGCGCTCCATTGCAAGCTTCGTTTCACCATAAGGGTTTGTCGGGATGGTTTTGTCGTTCTCCCGGATGGGGATGCGTTCCGGTTCACCATATACAGCGGCGGTAGAGGAGAATACGATTTTTCTCACCCCCTGCTCTGCCATGGAGGCAAGCAGCGTGCAAGCGCCGCCCACATTATTGTCATAGTATTTCATGGGTTCCCGCATGCTTTCGCCAACAAGCGAATTCGCTGCGAAATGAATTACTGCATCCGGCGCTTCACGCTGCAGCACATCGTCCATAAACACCCGGTCCCGCACATCACCCATGTGAAAGCGCGCCTCAGGATGCACTGCGGCGCGGTGGCCGGTTTGCAGATTATCCGCCACCGCCACATCAAAGCCTTGTTCAATCAGCGCGAAAACGGTATGCGAGCCGATGTAACCCGCACCGCCCAACACGAGTGCCTTCATAAGCAATTCCTCCTGCAAAACAATCCGTTCTGTGGCGTGTTGTTTCCATTTTCCACAGCCCGTTCCCCCTGATTGTACCTCATGCAGCGATATGCGGCAAATCAAAAATGCATGAACAATTTCCAAGCAAAAGGCGGCGCCTGTTTGGGCGCCGCCATGCGCAAGGAGATCGATTAATTGCTCTGCCTGCACATGCAGGCTCCGCCGCTCTCTATCGTAACACTCGGGTAATACGTCCGTGTTTCGCCGCTCTGCAGCGCCTGAACAATTTCCAGGCACTCGCCGAACCTCTGAAAATGAACGATTTCACGCTCGCGCAGGAAACGGAGCGGGTTGAGCAGTTGCGGATTGTCCGTCAGCGTCATCAGGTGCTCATAGGTTGCACGCGCCTTCTGCTCTGCTGCAAGATCCTCCACAAGATCTGCAATCGGGTCTCCGGTGCACTGGATGTAGCTGGCCGTGAAGGGCACTCCGTTGGGATCGGCCGGATAAACTCCGTGATTGTGCATCGTATAGTACCCGAGCAGGCCCGCTGCTTCAATTTCTTCCAGGCTCGCTCCACGCATGCACTGGTAAATCATCGTGCCGATCATCTCCCAATGTGCTAACTCTTCCGTACCGATATCGTTGCACGTAGCGCGTACACGATTATCCGGCATTGAGAAGCGCTGTGTCAAGTAACGCATGGAGGCGGCAAGCTCCGAATCCGGGCCGCCATACTGTGCCATAAGTGCTTTTGCCATGCGGGGATCGGGGGCTGTGATGTTAACGGGGTATTCAAGTTTTTTCTGATAGATCCACATAGGTGTTCCTCCTTATTCCCAAGGCCATTTCGAGCAAACGTAGCAGCCGGTTTCCGTGGGCGAATGCCCGAAATTCTGCAGCGGGCCATATTGCTCCTCATATTGGGTGATGAGTTGCTGCAGCATTTTGCTATAGCACAGATAATCGGCGTGCGCCGCTTCGTCCTTCGGGTGTGTGTCAAGATACAGATTCAGCTCAACGCATACGAACTGGTATTCGCTGATTTGGTTCAACAAAGCACATTGCGTTGTTTCCATGTTCATTCCCTCCTCCGTCCTTAAAGCACCAGCTCGGGGAACATCGTTCCCTGTTCCAGCGCTTCACCCGGGCAGAATCCTTCCCCGTACTGCTGGATGGGGAAGTTGATTTGCGCAAGCTGCTGGCCGCCGAGCAGGATATTCGGCCCGCATACTTCGCTGGTGCATACGGTTCCTGCGGCAACCGTATCATATGTCGTTCTTTTGCCCGCCACCATGCTCGCGCATGTTGTGCAAGAGGCGTTGAGATTTCTATACACTGCGATTCCTCCTAAACATGTAAGGTGTGCATGGCGCGTTCCATGCCATACTCATTCATATGCTGTTTCCCAATGTGCTGTTACAGGTATGTATAGGAAGAAACCGCAGCCTGTTTTATGCTGCGGCAAAGCGGCCGGCATCCGCCGGAATGCGCAAATAGATGATGCTGTGTGCAATTTTCCTGCTTTGAGTTTTACAGTCTTGCTTTGATAAAATACTCTGCCGGCATGCCCCGGTTCCAGCGCAGGCGCCTTGCAGGCGCCATCATCATACTCCTTCGTTTTCGGGCAAACCCAAAATAAAATCAGCGCTCACACGGTAAAACTTGCAAAGTGTGACGATATGGCGCACGGGCATTTCGTTAACGCCGTTCTCATAGCGCGAATAAACCTGCTGTGTAGTGCCAAGGAGGTTTGCAACATCGCTCTGTGTCAGGTCATGATCTTCCCGCAGGCTGCGGAGGATCTCATAGTACGGTTTGATTCGTGCCACCACCAATTGTGTTTTAATGTTATATTGCTATTTTACCCACACCAGATTAGATGTATTGACTTTACACCTAAAATAGTGTATCCTTTTAAGCGTCCTTTTTCTCCATGCAAATGGAGTGGGCTGGCAAGCGCGCCCTATGCAAAGCGGCAGCTCTCCACTGCGCCTATGCAGGAAACGTGGACTATGATATACTATACATAAGCGGCTCTGCCGCACAAAGGCACAAAGGAAGGAGTTATATCTCATGCTTCATATAAACGGATTAACCAAACGCTATGGCAAACTGCTTGCCAACGATCACTTAAGCTTCGACGTTCTTCCGGGGCGCATCACCATCCTGCTCGGCCCCAACGGGGCGGGCAAATCGACCGCAATCAAGGCAATCGCCGGCCTTTCCCGTTTTGAAGGAGAAATTACCATTGACGGCCACGACAATAAATCGCTTGAAGCAAAGCGTGCTCTTGGCTATATTCCTGAAACCCCTTCGGTTTATGAGTTTTTGACCATCAATGAGCATATGGAATTCATCGCCCGGGCATATGGCCTTACCGGCGGCTGGCGCCAACGTGCGGATGCGCTGCTTACCCGGTTTGAGCTTGACGATAAGCGCACCAAACTTGGCAAGGAACTTTCCAAGGGCATGCAGCAGAAGGTCAGTATTTGCTGCGCGCTTTTGACCGAGCCAACGCTTCTTCTTGTAGACGAGCCCATGGTTGGGCTCGATCCGCACGCCATCAAAGAGCTCAAAGCCGTGTTCCGCGAGGAGCGCGACCGTGGCTGCGCCGTGCTGATCTCTACCCATATGCTTGACAGCGTGTCCGAGCTTTGGGACGATCTGCGTATCCTCATGAACGGTAAAATCGCCGCAGCGCGCACGCGCGCAGAAGTGGATGCAAGCGGCGAGTCGCTTGAGGAGCTTTTCTTTGACATCACGGAACGAAAGGAAGTCGGCGCACAATGAAAGCCCTACTCTACCTTCTCAGGAAAACCATCCAAAACGCATTGAGGGAATTGGTTAAAAAGCCCGTGACGCTGATCCCCTATCTCGTCATTGCCGGGTTGCTGATCTTCTCCGCCACGATGACTTCCGGAGAGCCCGCCGGAGAGGTGCGCAACCTCAACGCATATGCGGCAATCGTAAACGGTGTGTTCCTTTTGATTTTTTGCACCTCGCTTCTACAGGGGCTGAAGCAGGGGATGGCGCTCTTTTCCATGGCAGATGTAAACCTGCTCTTCACCGCGCCCGTAAACCCGCGCAAGATCCTGATTTACGGTGTTGTGCGGCAGGCCGGGATCCTTGTGCTGGCCTCGGTATGCATGCTCGCTCAGTACCCGAACCTGCGCATGAATTGCGGCCTTGGCGGTGAGGCAGTTGCAGGATTGATGATCGGTTATATCCTCGTCGGCGTATTCTGCCAGCTTTTCAGCGCGAACCTGTATGCACTGTGCGCAGCACGTCCTCAATGGCGCAAGCGTGTCGATGCCATGCTCAAGGGATTCATGGTTCTTTTGGCGATCGGCGTTGTGATTTTCGCCATGCGCGGGGGAGATTTTGTTTCCGCCCTTGTTCATTTTTTCGGCAGCGATGCCTGGAATTATGTTCCGGCGCTCGGCTTCGGGCGGGCAATCGCCCTGCACTCAGCGGTTGGGCAATGGGGCGCTGCAATGGTTTATGTGCTGCTTTCCTTGCTTTGCTGCGGCGCGATGGTGCTTTGGCTCGTGCGCAGCGATGCGGATTATTATGAAGATGTGCTCTTTGCGGCAGAGCATGCTTATAATGTAAAGGCAGCTGCAAAAGAAGGCAAAGTCGTCAGCACCGGCCCCGTGAGCAAGCGCGTGAAACGAGAGTTGCCGCCCCTGCGCGGGCACGGCGCAAGTGCATTCTTTTACCGCGCCATGCGCGAGCAATCCCGCAAGAGCCTCTGGCTTTTCTCCCTTTCCACCATTGCCGCGCTCGCCGGCCCCCTGTTTGGGATGTTCATGCTCCGCGCGGAAGGCCCCGACCCCAATTGGCTCTGGTTCGTCCTGTTTTTCTCCGCCTATATGCTCGTGTTTCTTTCAATGACCAACAGTGTCCCACGTGAGTTGACACAGCACTATTTTTTTGTCGCGCCCGCCCGCCCGGTTGCAAAGCTGGCCGCAATTTGTGCGCCGCAGCTCATCAAGCATACGGCAGACACGGTTGTGTTTTTGCTTGCAACGGCGCTGCTTCTCCACCCGTCCGTCCCCGAGCTGCTGGGAGCTGGCCTTTTTTACCTTAGCCTTGGCGCGGTTTTCGCCTCCGGGATGTTGCTGATTGAGCGGCTGCTGGGGAAGTTGAAAAACAAGATGCTCATCGTCCTGCTGTATTTCACGATCTTGATCCTTCTCGTCGTTCCCGGCGCCGTCGCGGCAATTGCCATCAGCGGCGCGTTTTCGGTTCTTGCAGGCTGTCTGTTGGGTGCGCTTTGGAATGTTCTCGCCTCGCTGTTGATCCTGTTCTGCTGCCGCGGCTTGTTATCCGCCACCGCCTAAGCCTGTGCCCGCCGTCTCGTTCAGCCCCGTTTGCCGATAAACTGATTGCAATTCTGCCGATGATACTGTATAATTAATTTTGCATTTGCAGAGGTATCGAAGCGGTCATAACGGGGCTGACTCGAAATCATGTTACTTGCTCCGAAAACTGAATAATTATTAAATGGAAGCGTATCGAAGTGGTCATAACGAGCTGCACTCGAAATGCAGTAGTCCGCAAGGGCTCGTGGGTTCGAATCCCACCGCTTCCGCCAACAACAATCCCGCGTAAATCAAGGGTTTACGCGGGTTTTCTTATGCTCATTTGTGGTGCCCGGTTATGAGTTAATCGGCTAAAATGGTGCCCGTGGTGCCCCGTTTTGTGGTGCCCGGTGCAGCTTGCTTTATACAACCCATTCAGAAAAAATGTGTGCTGTGGTGCCCTAATGGTGCCCGGAACTCCTAAAAACCTATAAAAAGCAGTATGGAGCTATAAAGAGATATTCCGTTATAGCTCCATTTCGCTGCTTTTCTTTTTGCTTTTTTTCGGTGCTTCCTTTTGCTCTACTCCTTTCTCGGAAGCCGCTTTTTGTGGGTGTAGGGCTTTGTGGTAGGTTTCAAGAACTGTCTTTTTTCGTTCAAGCCGCACATCAACATATTGCGCCGTTACCGCTTCAAGGTTGGTTGAGATACCAAGGGACATACCGATACCTTTTAGCGTATGCCCCAATATCTCGCCTACGGTGTAGAAGTCGCCCGTCAGTTGGTGCATATTGGTAGCTGCCGTATGGCGTAAATCGTGAAAACGGATATGCGGCATTTCAAGGTGCCGGATAAGCTGTCCGAAGTTTGCCGACATTCTATCCCGTCGTTGAGGGGCACCGTCCGGCTTTGCGATAAATAGCTTATTGTCGTAATACTCGCCGCCGCTTGCCGCAATCAATTCTTTTTGCCGTTCTATCAAATCAAACTGCCGCAAGAAATATGGTAAGGTTTCCTCTGTTATTGGTAAAATGCGGTCGTTGGATTTTGTCGGTGCCATTTCCGTAATGGTCTTTGTTCCGGGCGGCACCTTGAATGGCATTTGCTCGACAACGCCGAACTGCATTTTTTCAAGGTCAATGTTTGGCGTTCGCAAACCGATAATCTCACTCATACGCAAGCCGTACATTCCAGCAAGCACAACGGGCATTTCCCATTCCGTACCTATGACGTTGCTCATAAACTTTTGCATTTGCTCAACCGTATACGGGTCGGGGGTCTTGCCTTGCTTCCCAAACTTCGTGATAATATCGCGGGCGGGGTTATGCTCGATATAGTGATATTTACGGGCGTGTTCCATTGATACGCTCAAAATGCGCTGCGCGTAACGGACGGTACTGTTAGACAACCCTTTTTCAAAAAGTTGCTGAAACATATTGTCAAGCATTGCCGGGGTAAGCTGATTAAGCTGCACATGACCGACATACGGCAGAATATGGTTTTTGATGTGGCTCTTGTAGCCCGCAAAGGTACTCGGACGCAAATTAGCCTTGCCATGATTTTCCACCCATTCCTCCAAATACTCTTTAACGGTCTGTTTGCCCTGTGAAGCGACAACGGGCGTAAAAGTGGGATTGACGAGCTTTGTTTTCATTTCCGCTTCATGCTGCGTCGCTTCCTTTTTAGTGGCAAAGCCCTTTTTTGAATAGGTCTTTTTCCCCTCCGGGGAATTGTACTTGATATTTACATCGTAAACGGTGCCGGGCTTGCCTGTCAGAACGCCGTTACTGTCGCGCTTGTTTTGTACTTTTCTTGCTGATACCGCCATAGGCTAACCCTCCCTTTGTGCGGGGGATTTAGCAGCTTTTTTTGCCCGTTCGTACCAATCCCAAATAGCAACGTCAGCAATCAAACGGCGGTTTCCATTCTGCACATATTCAAGCTCGCCGCTATCCATAAGCTCGCGCAATTTATTTTCACCAATGCCGCTAATCTTGCTCATTTGCTCTACGGTTTTGAGCATGGGGAGCAATGGGGCGGCATGGCTTGTCGTTTCCTTTTTTGCCATATAGATTACCCCCTTTCGTGTAAGTGGCTAAAAGGTTAATCACGAAAAAAGGCTTTAATCGGGCGGCTGTTAGCACAACCTCGCGGGAGTTTCACCCCTGCTCATTTAAGGCAGCTTTACCCATTGCCTGCGACGCTCTGAACGCTCGGACTGTGGCTGTAAAGGCTTGTCTACCCTCAATGCGTGTCGTCGCCCGCAAACTGCTAACTTGCTTTCCGGCGTTGGTGTTGGTCGCTCGGCTTTTCCCCGTAGGGGAAAAGCGTCATGG
>ENA-OZLL01000534-OZLL01000534.1-human-gut-metagenome-genome-assembly--contig:-NODE-534-length-9207-cov-5.283872_pt1 | contig 9207 bp, 7 predicted proteins | sample MGYA00244836_ERZ653784 | MGnify/ENA primary metagenome ERZ653784 (study PRJEB26926, sample SAMN06164584) | human gut metagenome | biome: ENVO:00009003; feature: ENVO:2100002; material: ENVO:00002003... | reverse complement strand
TCCCTGTACTCAACATAAGTTAGTTTATGTGAAGCTTCACATAAACCAGCTTCATATTTATTCTCCTTATGATTGTAAAAATAGCCGTTGAGTTGTATAATATTGTCTAAAAGGGGTGATACCATGTCTCAAATTGATACATATAGAAATACATTGCTTAGAAAACGGGAAGAATTAGCAAAGCTCAATCAGGACTTGGCCAAAGAGCAGGCTAAAATTGCACCGTTACAAAAGAAAATTATTGCAGCTAATGGAGCGATAAGTCGAACCAAAAGTGCATCTACTATAAAATCAAAACTTAACGAAATAGATCGAGCAAACAAATCTATTGCTGATATTCAGAAAAAATGTGGGGACATTCAAAAAAAGATTGCTCAAAAAGAAAAAGAGCTGGCTTCTGCCGATAAAAACTATCGAAACGAAGAAGCAAAATTGAATAAAAAAGCTGCCGATGCTGAGAAAAAGCGCATTCAAGACGCTGCTCGCCAATCAGCAGCAATGGAACAAGCCATCCGCCATCAAGAACAGCTTCAAGCCCAAATGCAAATGCAGCTTGATCGTTTGAACGCTATTCCTGATAAAATAACTGTACTGTTTTTGGCAGCTAATCCGACCGACACACCCCCATTACGTCTTGATGAAGAAGCTCGATCTATCCAAAAAAAAATACGTCTTTCTGAATATCGAGATTCTGTCCATTTTGAAAGCCGTTGGGCTACTCGTGCCGCTGATATATTACAAGCAATCAACGAAACAAATCCTACTATTGTTCATTTTAGCGGACATGGGGCTTCGACAGGGGAATTAGCGTTACTAAATCCTGATGGAAGTACCAAAATTGTGACGAAAGAAGCTATGACTGCTGCAATGGCAACGGCATCTGACACTATCCGCTTAGTAGTTTTCAACGCTTGCTTTTCCGAGGCGCAGGCTGCAAGCGTGGTAGAACACATTGAAGCTGCGATTGGAATGTCAGATTCGATTAGAGATGATACCGCCTGTACCTTTGCCGCACAGTTGTATTCTTCTATCGGATTTGGACGATCCCTCCGAACAGCATTTGACCAAGCAAAAGCAGAATTGCTATTAGAGGGCATTCCGGGTGAGAATATCCCACAGATTTATGCTCGTGATGATGTCAATCTTGACGATATGATTTTGGTTCAACCTGATATATAGCGCAAAACCCGCCATTTAGTGATGGCGGGTTTTACTATTGTCATCTTATTTTTTCTCCTGTTTATTCATTCTGAGGCGCATCCTCGGTTTCCGGCGCTTCATCCTCCAAATCCTCGTCGTCACCAAAATCATATTCGTCTAAATCGTCGCTGCCCTTGGTATCTGCCCTGGGCTTTTTGAACTTGAAGTAATACAGGGCTGCACCACCGCCAGCCAGTGCTACCACAAAGAACACGATCAGGCCGCCAGCGCCGGTACCGCTGTTTTTCGGTTCCTCCTGCGGGGCCTCGGTTTCCTGCGGCTGGGCCTCCTGCGGTTTCGGCCCGGTACACTCGCTCATGTTATTTTTACAAACCGGGCAATTTGTATTGACGGCCCCGGCCTTACATTTGGTGGTACAGGTGCAGACAGAAGCGGTGCTTCCTTTCTGGCCGTCCTCCATCAGCGCCAGCAGGTCGGCTTCATCCACCTGATTTAAGAAATGGACGGTTTCTTTTCCCTCGTCGTCCCGGTCAATAATCAGGTAAAAGATGTTGCCAGTCTTGGTTTCCACGGTGATAAACTGCTTGCCGCTTTGGGTGGTGCTGCCGATGTCGTCAATCAGCGTCAGGTTCCCGTCCGGGGTCAGGGCGGCGCTGCCGCCGGTCTGGCTGCCGGTGAACAGCCCCAGCAGGGAGGCAAGTTCTTCTTCATCAAGGGAGAGGGAGAAGCTGCCCTCGCCGGTTCTTTCTGTCTTGGTGTCGCTGACGGTCAGATAGTCGGAATGGACATAGCCGACACGCTCCGGCAGAAGAATTCTCACCCAGTCGCCGTCTGTGCCGATCACTTCCACCTGCGTTCCGTTGGGGAGCTGGGCGAACGCGGTCTTATCAAGCCCCGCGCCGGTACGGACATTCAGCTTTCCGCCGTTTGTAGTCACGGTGCCGGTCTGTGTGGTTTCCTCCGTGCCGCTGGTAGTGATCTGGATGCCGTCGTCCGTGGCGGTGATGCTTACCTTGGAGCCAAACAGAGAGGAAAGCAGGTCGGCGGCCTCCTTGCCGGTCAAGCTCTTTGTTTTATCGACCTCCGTTTTGTCTGCGGCTGCGGTTTCAGTCTTGGAGTGATTGTCTGTGTCAGGCTCCACGCCGCCCGTTGCTTCGGCGGCAGCTTCCGGCAAAGGCTCCGGGGCCGGGTCGGTGCCGCCTGCAAAGGCGGTAACAGGAAAGACCGTGACGCAGAGCATCACGGCCAGAATTGCGGGCAGAATCCGGGAAATTCGTCTGGTTTTATTCTTCATGGGCATTGTCCTCCTGTTCATGGTACGCTGTGACAGCAGGGGCGGTCTGCATTGCGCCGGAACGCAGAAATGCGGCAAATTCCTCCGGCTTCATGTTCATGCCGCGCACAAGCTGGATGATCTGCAAATTCTCCTGTTCGGTTTTCTGCGCTTCCAGCTCCCGAAGCTGCTTCTGATACTCCGCGATCTTGGACTTGGTTTTCTGGATATCCTTTTCGATGCGGTCAAGTTTACTTGCCATAGTCAAAACTCCTTTCTGGCGTCAGGGCAGACGCCCGAAACTGTAAAAATGGGATTGCCAATAATTTGAATTGAGATTTGTGTAGGAAATGGGGTCGCCGCAATGCAGCATCACCGAATTGCCCACATACAGGCCGACGTGGGACACGCCGGGAGTATCATAAGTGCCAACAAAAAACACAAGGTCGCCGGGCTTGGCCTGCGAACTGGAAACAGGGGTGCAGATGTTGTATAGGCCCTGCGCTCCCAGCCGTCCCACGTTCCAGCCGGAATGATTGATGACCCATGAGATAAAGCCGCTGCAATCAAAGCTGGTGCTGGGAGAACTGCCGCCCCATACATAGGGATAGCCGATGTACTTTTCGGCTTCTTTCAGCATGGCGGCAAACTGTTCATCCTCCAAAGCCTCCGGGGGAACGTCATAATAGGTCGGTTCTTTCAGGGTGGAGGCGTGGGGGTACTGGCTGCCGGAAAACAGATCGGGCCGGTTGCCCAGCGTGGACATATACAGGGAATAGGCACTTAGCGTTTCCTCGTCCATGATGTAGACCGGCAAATGGGACAGATTGAAGTTTTCCAGCGTCACGGTGCAGATGTAATAGTCATACGGTACTTCTACTTCATACTCGTATTCCTCGGTTGAGGTTTCGCCGGTGTCCGGGTCTGTGACCGTCCGCGTCCCTGTCCGGGTTTCCGTGCGGTAGCGCACCTCTTTGACAACAGTTTCCGTTAGGATATATTGCTTGTCGAACAGCATTTGCAGATTGCTTCGCACCTCTCCAATAGTAAATTGCCCGTCATGGAGTGCCGACAGAATGGAGATCAGCACATAGGGGTCATGCTCGATGCTGTCAAGGTCAAAGTGGTACTCGTCATAGTCATGGGTAGCCTCGTAGTTGTCCAGATACGCTTGCAGCTCAGCTTCCATCTGTGCGTAGGCATCCTCGGCGGCCAGCATATCGCTGTCCTCGGAAAAGTAGGAGGACGCCGCAATGCCGCTTCCGGCGCTGCCAAACATGGCGGTGCAGGATTGCAGTCCGGTGAGAACCATCAGCAGCAAAAGACCCAGCACCAGAACGGCCAGCGAACCTTTCCAGTGACGGGCCACAAAAGAGGCGGCCCGTTTGCTTTCCTCGGCGGCTGCCTTGGCCGCTCTGGTGGAGGATGCGGCTGTCTTAGCTGCGCCCTGTGCCGCCGTCCCTGCGGTCTGGCCCGCTGTCCGGGCGGCTTTGGCATACTGGCGCTTAATCTGCTGTTTTTGCCAGAACCGGGAAACGGGATTGGTGGCCGCCTGCGCGATCTCCGGGTTATCCCGCAAGGACTTCTGGTAAAAATACTCCACATTTGCGGCAAGGGCCTGCCGCTCGGCTTTTTCTGCGGCCCGGTAGGGTTTCAGCTTGTGGTGCCGGATGCTGCTGCGGATGGCCCGGTCAGTCTGACGCTCGGCAAGTTCTTCTCCCTTATGGCCGCCCTCCACACCCACGTTTTCATGCTCAACTTCGTGGATTTTCCCGTGGGCGAATAGCAGCGCCTCCGAAACGGGGCGGCCTGCCGGATTGAGCTTTAACTTGGGAGGCCCTTTGTCCTGCTGTTCAAAGCGCAGGGCGCTCTTGGCCTTGCCGGTGGCCTCGTCATAGACTGTTTCTTTCACGACAACACGCTTTTTCGGGATGGCGTCACGGGCTGCATCCAGCTTGTCAGCTTTCTTATCTGCTTTGCGGATATAGGGCTGCAAATCTGGGTCGGCCCGTTCTTCCTCAGTCAGTTGGAGCCGGGAGGATGGCCGGTGCAGGGCGGCGTCCCCCTCGGCAGCGGTGGTCGCTGCCTGTTTTGCGGACTTTTTGGCCTTATTCCTGTCATGGGCATCGTCGGCCCGTTCCAGCAGCTTTTCCGCTGTGCCGCCAGCCTCCGGGGCATAGTCCTGTTCAGCCTCCCGGCTGGAAATGTTCTCCACTTCGCCGGTGGCCTGATTTTCCAGCGTCAGGCCGTCGCGGGTCATGGCCTGTGTCACCTTGGGCTTTGCTTTCAGCTCTTTCAATCGCCGTCACCTCCTTTGCTGTTTGGGGTCATTAGCTTACCACCTCGTTTAACCGGGTCGTCATAATCTTGTAGAGCTGGGTGTTGCGGGGGATCGGGTTGGTAAAGGGCAGCACTACATTTTCAAAGATCAAAAGGCCTTCGCCGGGTTCGGAATTGTCGATGTACTTCTGCTGGTCTGCCGACAGGTTGAGCCGTTCCGCAAGGATTTTTCTGTCCCCGGACGCCTGATTGAGCAGCGTAATAAAATCGCTGTTTTCCAGAATATTTTCAATCTCCGGGGAGGAAAGCAGGTCTTTCACGTTCTGCGTCGCGCCGGTTGGGATGCCTCCCCATTTCCTGAACCGCTTCCAGATTTCAGCGGAATAGGCTGCCGTCTGTTCCTCTTTCAGAAGCAAGTGGAACTCGTCGGCAAAGTACCATGTGGCCTTGCCCTGGCTGCGGTTGGCGGTGACGCGGCCCCAAATCTGGTCTTGGACAATGAGCATCCCCAGCTTTTTGAGCTGTTTGCCCAGCTCCTTGATGTCAAAGGCCACAAGCCGGTTCCCGATGTCCACGTTGGTGCGGTGATTAAATACATTCAGGGAGCCGGACACATACAGGTCAAGGGCCTGCGCCACACGGTCAGCCTCCGGGACGTGCTGATCTAACAACGCTTTGTGGAGGTCGGACAGAATCGGCATATTTTCCGGGCGGGGGTCTGCCAGATAGGGCCGGTAGATCACCCGCACGGCCCGGTCAATGACCGTCTTTTCAATGGGTTCCAGCCCGTTCTTGCCGCCCATGACCAACTCGCAGAACGACAGCACAAAGTCGGATTTCAGGGCCAGCGGGTTATCGTCCTCGGAATAGTTCAGGTTGATGTCCAGTGGGTTCACATAGTCCCGGCTGGTAGGCGACAGCCGGATCACCTGACCGTGGAGCCGCTTCACCAGCGGATAGTATTCAGCCTCCGGGTCGGAGATAAAAATATCGTCAGGCGTCGTTAAGAACACACTGACGATCTCGGATTTACAGCTCATGGATTTGCCGCTGCCGGGGGTGCCTAATTTCAGGCCGTTGGGACACCGGGCCTGTTTTCTGTCCAGCATAATCATGTTGTGGGACTTGGCATTGACGCCGTAATACATGGCTGCGCCGCCCTGAAAAAGCTCCTGCGTCACAAACGGCACGAACACGGCCACGCTGGAAGTGGTAAGGCCCCGCTGAATTTTGATCTGGTTGACGCCCAGCGGCAGGCTGCTCACAAGGCCCTGTTCCTGCTGGTAGTCCAGACGGACAAGGGAACAGTTGTATTTCTGCGCCACACCGGCGGCCTGAAACACATCGTTGCTCAACTTCTGTTTGGTGTCGGCCACGTTCAGCACAAGGAATGTTAGCATGAAAAGGCGCTCATTTCTGGTTTGCAGCTTGGTCAGCAGCTTCTTGGCGTCCTCCCCGTAGGTGGCAAGGTCGCTGGGCAGTATGTCCATATCATAGCCGCTGCGGACGGCCTTTTTCTGCTCCTGTATCTTCATGGCGTCAAGGTCGGTGATCTTGCGCTTGATGGTCTTAATGGCCTCGGTCTGGTCGATGGCCTGCACATGGAGGTTCACTAAAATACTGCTGTCTGTATTGAGAAAATCCGCCAGCATTTCATCCGAAAGCTCCGGGGCGAGGATTTGCAGGAAGCTCACCGCTCCGTATTTGCCGTCCATGCCAAAGGTCTTTGCAGTGCCGAAGCACAGGGAGGATGGAGCGATAAAGTCCTTGGTGGAAAGGCCGGAGGGGGTCATCCACTTCCAGTCAAAATTGAACAGCTCCCCGTCCGGGTGGAACACGCCATGCAGCACCGCAAGCCGTTCTTTGCCGTTCATCACATGGGCCACAGCTCCCATCGTCTTGAAGTAACCTAAGAGGTCAAGGCCGATGCGGTTCAGTCTGGCTCTGGCAGATTTCGGGCTGTCGGCCTCAATGGTGAACGTCAGGTACTTGGCCTTGACAATGCCGTTGTTGCCGTTTGCAAGCTGCTTTTGGAGGATGCCGGTGTACTCGGCCCGGATGTCGTCGAAGTCGTCCCCCTGCGGCACGATTTCAAAGCTCTTGGCGTACTGCACCGGGTCAACCCTGCGGTTCAGGAACGAAAACTGAACGTGAATAGAGGCGTCCACATAGTTGTAGAGGTCGCACAGGTGTTCAAAGATGGCCGTCTTGGTGTCCGGCTGGGCGAGCTGATAGCTGATGTCCTCAAAGGCAATGCACTTGGAAAAGGTATTTTTCGTCAGGCGGCACACACCGTCCGGGTACATGGCCTCATAGGGTATGGTGGCCTGCGCCGTATGGGGCTTGCCGTCGCCCTTGTACTTGCGGATTACCGCGTCAATTTCTTTTCGCTGGGCGCGGGTCAGCTTTGTTTTTTCGGGTTCTCTTGGGATTTCTTTTTTGGACAATGGCCTTTACCTCCTGTTCCATTTGATGCTGCCGCATAAGGGCGGCATAGGCGTTGTTGGTCTGGTAGGGGCGCTCCTTGGGGCGGAGGAAGCAGCACTGAATCATCTGCATTACCACCACTTCAAGGGGCTGGCCGTGACGCTCATACATGGCAAGCAAAAAGCCCGGCAGCATGATAAATACCATGAGCAGGGCCGCCGCACTGGTGGAGAGATAGTCACGGGTGAGAAAGTATAACGGGACGCCTACCAGCAGCGCCCCGCCGAAACACATCAGTTGCCGTTTGGTAAGGCCAAACACAACCTTGGATTTCACATGGGTTAAGTCCTTGGGGACAGTTACATAAGCCATCTGGCACCTCCTTTCATGACGGGTTCAGTGTAAGATCACATTCCACTTCGTTGCCCCACGCATCCCAGCCGGGGCATTTCTGTCTGGCAAACAACTCCACGCGGGGCAAGTCGCCCGCCAGCTCTACGATCTTGTCACGGGTCACATCCGGCTTTTTGCTGTGCTGTTCAATCGGGCTGATAATGAATTGATGGACAGCGGCAGAATGGCGTTTCGGCTTGCCGCGCTTTGCCAGCAGGCAGATTTCCGCGTTCCCCCTTGTCCAGTAACCCAGCCCGTAAAACCATGTAGGGCTTTTGCGGTTCTGTTTCAGCCAGACAAAGGCCACCGTCTTGAACGTAAAGCCCCATGTCCGGATAAGCTGCAATGCCTCCGGCAGCATGGGAAACGTGGCCCATAAAAACAGCAGACAGTCCTTGGCAGCCAGTGCTTCCACCGGCAGGGCGCACAGCTCGTCTATGCTCATGGTGGGATAGTGATTTTCCGCTGCACCCGATTTGTTTTTGCACTCATACCGCCACGGCGGGTCGGCGTAAATGATGTTATATGTTGAAATAAATGATTTCCTCCTGTGTGTAGTTGATTTTTAATGCGCCGAGAATACGGATTTACTGATGCTGCCGGTCTTGAACAGGCAGAAGCACAGAAGCACCGTATAGCCCATGCAGCCCCAGATTGCGCCGGATATGTCAGAAGCGGAAGCAATGTTCTGTATCAGCACCGCATAGATACCGACAACAACCATGATTAAAAAGGCTTGGAAGCCCAGCGCCAGCAGGGATTTCAAGTAGTTCTGCCCCATGCCGCGCCATTCGCTGTTTCCCATTGTGGCAAGGGGGATAGGCCCTAACGAGGTTACGACGTAAATTTCAATCATGCGCCCGTAGGTCACAAGGAAAATACAGATGGCGAGAATGTTCATGGTAAGGCCCACCACAAGGGTCTGGAACCACAGGCCCAAAAGCCCGCCCACGCTCATAGCCTCCAACTGGCTTTCAAGGTCAGGTATCAGGCTGTTAAAATCCACGGACGTTTCCCCGATAATCACACCGGCGCTTTGGTTGACGACGCTCTGGGTGGCGTCAAAGATGCCCATGACGATGTTCCATGTGTTGCTGACAATGAGAATGGCAAACGCAGACTTGAAAATCCAGCGGAAGAACATGGAACTGTCAAAGTCGTGCATATTGTTTTTCTCTGTTATCATCTGTATCAGCTCCATGCACATGACACAGGCAAGGATGGCCGCTGCGATAGGCAGCACCACCGTTTCAGACAGGTTTTGCAGCATATTGAAAATGCCGCTGTTCCACGCCTGCGGGGTGGCCCCTACATCGGCGGCGATTTCTCCGACTTTGGCATTTACATTGTCAAACAGCCCGGACAGGTTGCCCGTGATGCCGTCGATTAGAATACCTTTTATCCATTCTTCAATGATTTCACTAATCACGGGTAAACACCTCCTTTCCCGCGCCCTCCCGGTCAGGCCGGGAGAGCGCGGAGGGGATTAGTGCAGATGGTTACGGACAAACGCCGGGCTTATCCCAGCAGACCGGACAGCAGGGGAATGAGGGTCACACCGATCAGGGCCACACCGCCGCCAGCGACAAGCTGCTTTACGCCCTGGCTCTTAGCGCCGGATAGCGATAGGTAATCCTTTGAAGTTATCGCCGGATTTTCCCCCGCTCCGCACC
>ENA-OZLL01000518-OZLL01000518.1-human-gut-metagenome-genome-assembly--contig:-NODE-518-length-9363-cov-5.071336_pt1 | contig 9363 bp, 9 predicted proteins | sample MGYA00244836_ERZ653784 | MGnify/ENA primary metagenome ERZ653784 (study PRJEB26926, sample SAMN06164584) | human gut metagenome | biome: ENVO:00009003; feature: ENVO:2100002; material: ENVO:00002003... | reverse complement strand
TCTCGTGGGCTCGGAGATGTGTATAAGAGACAGTTGTTTGTGTGTATATACACCGCCCGGGGGCGGGGAGGGCGATGGGCCTGCCCTCTATCCACTAAGACGGTGCAGGGCAGCGTTTGGTTCCGCTTTTCTTATTCGTGCCCCTCGGGCAGCTGGGCGATGACGGTCTTGTACAGATGGCGGAAGAAGAACAGCGTCAGCGTCAGGGAGAATACCTCCGCGATGGGGTAGCTCCACCACACCAGGTCGCTGTTGCCTACGGAGGCGCCGTACCGGGCCAGCACGTAGGCGATGGGGATCAGGAACACCAGCTGGCGGACGATGGAGGTGATCATGGAGTACAGGGATCTGCCCAGCGCCTGGAAGGAGGCGCCCAGGGCGATGCACGCGCCGGCCATGCAGAAGCTGATGGAGATGATCCGTAGGGCGGGTATGCCCACGGAGAGCATGGTGTCGGTGGCGTCAAATATCTTCAGCAGAGGGCCGGGGATGACCCAGAAGAGGACGGTGCCGAAGACCATGATGATGGAGGCGTACAGCGCGCCGCGCTTGATGGTCTCCACCATGCGCTTGCGGTTCCGGGCGCCGTAATTATAGGCGACGATGGGCACCACGCCGTTGTTCATACCGAAGACGGGCATGAAGATAAAGGAGTTCAGCTTGAAGTACGCGCCGAAGGCGGTGGCCGCCGTCTCGTGGGCGGCATGGTAGGTGATGAGTATCTTGTTCATCAGGAACGTCATCACCGAACCGATGGCGATCATAATGACGCTGGGCAGGCCGATGGCATAGATCTCGCCGATGAGCCGGAAGTCGGGGCGGAAGCCCTTGATGGATAGGGTGATGTCGGTATTCTTCTTGTGGTTGAAGTATATGGCCAGGGCGCAGCCGCAGAACTGGCCGATGATGGTGGCCACGGCAGCGCCGGTAACGCCCATGTTCAGGGTAAAGATGAAGATGGGGTCCAGAATGATATTGATGATGGCGCCCAGACCCTGGGTGTACATACTGAGGATAGACCGCCCGGTGCCCTGGAGCAGCCGTTCGTACATGATCTGGCAGAACATACCCAGCGAGCCGATGGTCACCACCCGCAGGTAGTCGTTGCCCATGCGGATGATGTTCTCGATCTGCGTCTGGGAACGGAAGAACAGGTCGGAGCAGGTGGCGCCCAAAAGGGCGGAGATGACGAAGCCCACCAGCGCCAGCAGTATGCCGTGGTTGGCGACCTTGTCGGCGCGTTCACGCTGTCCGGCACCCAGTGCCCGGCCCATCAGGGCGTTGACGCCAACGGCGGTGCCGGTGGCCAGACCGATCATCAGGTTCTGGGCGGGAAAGGCCAGCGAAACGGCGGTGAGCGCCTGCTCGCTGACACGGCTGACGAACACGCTGTCCACGATGTTGTACAGCGCCTGCACCAGCATGGACGCGATGATGGGCAGGGACATATTCCAGATCAGCTTGGAAATGGGCATGACGCCCAGCTTGTTTTCTTCGGGCAAGGTATCACTCTTTTCTGTGCGAAATATTCAGTGTCTCTTATTGTATCATGTATATCCATAAAAGGAAATCCCCGAAATGCGCTTTTTCTGCACATTTCGGGGGTGTTTTTTGTTGAAATAACGCAAAATTATTTCGCGCAGCGAAGCAGTTTACCGGCGGGAGAAAAAGGCCCGGATCTCCTCCGCCGTGCAGGCGGCGCTGCCCTGGGCGAAGCCGTCCCGGCCGCCGCCGCGGCCATGCAGCGCGTCGTTCATGTCCTTCACCAGCGGCCGGATATCCTGTCCGGCATGGATGAGCGCGTACCGGTACGTGCCGTCTGTTCCGGAGAACACGGCGCAGCGGCCGCCGCACGTCTGGGCCACGGCGTCGCACAGGCGGCGGACACCGTCGCCCTCCAGCGGTTCGGTGATGAGCACGGTGTCGCCCTTGCCGGCGTATTCCGCCGCTGTGTGGGCGAAGACCTGCGCTTCCAATCCGGCGGCGCGTTCCCTGGCGGCCAGCAGCTCGGACTGCATCCGCTCCACGGCGGCAAAGGACGCCTCCGGCTTTACCGACAGCGCCTGACCGATCTGCCGCGATTGTTCCCAGCAGGCGGAGAGATGGTCCAGCGCCCGCTGGCCGCACAGCAGCTCCAGCCGCACGCCGTCCCGGAATTTCTGCCAGCCTATGAACTTCACCAGGCCCACCTGGCCGCTGGCGGCCACATGGGTGCCGCAGCAGGCGCACAGGTCCGCGCCGGGGAACTCCGTAAGGCGCACAGGCCCCTCCAGGGCTTTTTTGCTGCGGTAGGGCAGGGCGGCCAGCTCCTCCGGGGAGGGATACCAGATGTGGATGGGGTGGTTTTCCCAGATGTACCGGTTGGCGCGGCGTTCGATGTCCTGCACCTGCTCCCAGCTGATGTCGGCGTTGTAGTCGATGGTCACGGTATCCGCGCCCAGGTGGAAGCCCACGTTGTCGCAGTGGAAGGCGCTGCACAGCATACCGGAGACGATGTGCTCGCCGGAGTGCTGCTGCATATGATCGAAACGGCGCGCCCAGTCGATGCGGCCGCTGACCTCCGCGCCCACAGGCAGCTCATGGTCGCACAGGTGGGTGACGACGCCGTCCTTCTCATGGACGTCCAGCACGCGGGCGTCCCCCAGCGTGCCGTGGTCGGCGGGCTGTCCGCCGCCCTCGGGATAGAAGGCGGTGCGGTCCAGCACCACCGCAAAGCCGCCCTTCACAGCCCCGCAGGACTCCACCACGGCGGTGAAGTCCTGCAGAAAGGCGTTTTCGTAGTAGAGCTTGACGGTGGCCATCAGTCGTCCTTCTCCACCTCGCCCACGATGGCGATGTGCAGCTCATCCAGCTGCTTCTGCTCCACGGTGGACGGCGCACCCATCATGATGTCCTGGGCGTTCTTGTTCATGGGGAAGGGGATGATCTCGCGGATGGAGCTTTCGCCGGCCAGCAGCATGACCATGCGGTCCACGCCCGGGGCGATGCCTGCATGGGGAGGCGCACCGTAGCAGAAGGCGTTGTACATGGCGGGGAACTTCTTTTTCACGTCCTCCTCGCCCAGGCGCACCAGCTCGAAGGCCTTGATCATGATCTCGGGGTCGTGGTTACGGACGGCGCCGGAGCTGAGCTCCACGCCGTTGCACACCAGGTCGTACTGGTTGGCGTAGATGTCCAGGGGGTCGATCTCGCCGCGCTCGGCCTTCAGCAGGATATCCATGCCGCCGTTGGGCATGGAGAACGGGTTGTGGCAGAACTCCAGCTCACCGGACTCGTCGCCGATCTCGTACATGGGGAAGTCCACGATCCAGCAGAACTCATAGCGCTCCTTGTCGAAGTGGTTTTCGCAGGCGGCGCCGAAGGTCTTGATGAGCACGCCCACGGACTTGGTGGCGTATTGGCCTGCGGTTGCCAGCACCAGGGTGCCCGGCTTCAGGTCGATGATCTTGCCCAGCTCGGCCTCCACCGGGGCGACGAACTTGGCGATGCCGCCGGCCAGCTGGCCGTTTTCGTCCACCTTGAACCAGTAGGCCTTGGAGCCGGACTGGACCTCGCAGTCGGTGAGCAGCTTCTCCACCTGCTTGCGGGTCAGGGCGCAGTCGCTGATGGGCACCATCTTTACGGTCTGGCCCTTGAAGGCCTCGAACTCGCTGGCGACGAACAACTCGCTGACGTTTTTGCAGGTCAGGTCGATACGCAGGTCGGGCTTATCGGAGCCGTAGGTCTCCATGGCGGTGTTGTAGGGGATGCGGCGGAAGGGGGCGGAGGAGGCCACGTTGTAGGTGCCGAACTTGGCGAAGATGGGGGGCAGCACGTCCTCCAGCACGGCGAAGATATCGTCCTGGGTGGCGAAGGCCATCTCCATATCCAGCTGATAGAACTCGCCGGGGCTGCGGTCGCCGCGGGCATCCTCGTCGCGGAAGCAGGGGGCGATCTGGAAATAGCGGTCGAAGCCGGAGGTCATCAGCAGCTGCTTGAACTGCTGGGGCGCCTGAGGCAGGGCGTAGAATTTGCCGGGGTGCTTGCGGGCGGGCACCAGATAGTCGCGGGCGCCCTCGGGGGAGCTGGCGGTCAGGATGGGGGTGGTGATCTCCAGGAAGCCGTGCTCCATCATGGCGGCGCGCAGGGCGGCCACCACCTGGCAGCGCAGGATGATGTTCTGCTTGACCGTCGGGTTACGCAGGTCCAGATAGCGGTACTTCAGCCGCTGGGTCTCGTCGGCCTCGCGGCTGCGGTTGATCTCGAAGGGCAGGGCGTTATAGCGGCAGCGGCCCAGCACCTCGATCTTGGTGGGGACCACCTCGATCTCGCCGGTGGGCAGCTTGGGGTTCTTGCTGGCGCGCTCGCGGACGGTGCCCTCCACGCTGATGGTGGACTCCTTGTTCAGGCCCTTGATGACCTTCAGGTCGGCCTCGTCCTCCACCACTACCTGGGTGGTGCCGTAGAAGTCCCGCAGCACCACGAAGGCCAGGCTGCCGCCTACCTCGCGGACATTCTCCATCCAGCCCACGATCTTCACGGACTTGCCCACATCGGCCAGCCGCAGCGCATTGCAGGTATGTGTACGCATCTGCATCATTGTTGTTTTCCTCCCATTTATGATTGTGTTTTGTATAATAATATTGAAATATTACTTATAGTTGTTTCTTCGCGGCCTGCTTCTTTCACAGGGGAGCCCCTTTGGCCTTATTTCTCCACGATGACCTTGCCCTTGTTCCTCTCGGCCAGACCGTCGCGCACCCGCGCCAGGGTGGCGGCAAAGTCCAGGGTGGTCTGCTCGCCGCTGGTCATATCCTTGCAGGCAATGACGTTGTTTTTCACCTCGTCCTCGCCCAGGAACACCACATAGGGCACGCCGGTCTTGTCGGCGTAGTTCATCTTGGCCTTGAACTTTTTTTGCTCGGTGTACAGCTGGGTCCGCACGCCGGCGTCTCGCAGCTTTGTGGCCAGTGTGACGGCGGCGGACAGGTCCTCGGTCATGGGCAGGATCAGTACGTCCGCCGGGGCGGTGGGCAGATCGCCGTTGAGCATTCCCTGCTCGCCCAGCACGTAGAACAGCCGGGTCAGGCCGATGGAGATGCCCACGCCGGGCAGCTGCTTGTCGGTGTAGTATTCCGCCAGGTTGTCATACCGGCCGCCGGAGCAGACGGAGCCGATCTCCGGGTGGTCCAGCAGCGCCGTCTCGTACACAGTGCCGGTGTAGTAATCCAGGCCCCGGGCAATGGTCAGGTCCACGGCAAAGTTCTCCTCCGGCACGCCGAAGGCGGACAGGTATTTCACCACGGTTTTCAGCTGGTCCAGGCCCTCGTCAAACGTCTCGTTCCGCCCCACATAGCCCTCCAGGGCGGAGAGTACCTGATCGTTGCTGCCGGTGATGGCGATGAATTTCAGGATCTCATCGGCGCTTTCGGCGGACACGCCCACCTCGTCGGTCAGCAGGGTACGGACTTTCTCTGCGCCGATCTTGTCCAGCTTGTCCACGGTACGCATGATGTCGCCGGCCTTGTCGGTCAGGCCCAGCATGGCATAAAAGCCGTTGAGGATCTTGCGGTTGTTCACCCGGATGCAGAAGCGCCTGAGCCCCAGCTCACTGAACGCACGGTAGATGATGGCGGGCATCTCGGCCTCGTTGGTGATGTCCAGCTTGCCGTCGCCGATCACGTCGATATCCGCCTGATAGAACTCACGGAAGCGGCCGCGCTGGGCGCGCTCGCCCCGGTAGACCTTGCCGATCTGGTAGCGGCGGAAGGGGAAGGACAGGTCGTTGTAGTGCAGGGCCACATACTTGGCCAGCGGCACCGTCAGGTCAAACCGCAGGGCCAGGTCGGCGTCGCCCTTGTTGAAGCGGTAGATCTGCTTCTCCGTTTCGCCGCCGCCCTTGGCCAGCAGCACCTCCGCCGCCTCGATCACCGGGGTGTCCAGCGGGGTGAAGCCGTACAGAGAATAGGTGCGGCGCAGGATGTCCATTATGCGCTCCATCTGCTGCTGCGGCTTGGGCAGCAGCTCCATAAAGCCGGACAGGGTCCGGGGGGTCATCTCAGCCATTTTCCGTCTCTCCTTTATCTTCGGTGGTTTCGTTTTGCTCGCCTGTCTCCGGCAGCTCCTCCGCACCGGGCGTTAGCGTGTGGGCAGCGGCCTCGCGGGCGGCCTCGGCCTCCGCCTCGTGCTTCAGCTCCCAGGCAACCTCACGGTAGATGTCATCCAGGGCCCGGCCCTTCTTCACGCCGATGCGCTGGCCGATGACGCCGCCGACTATGGCCAGCGCCAGGCCCGCATACCACAGACCCGGTACAATGACAGGCAGCAGCAGGCCCGCCAGCGCGCCGAACCAGACACCCAGCTCCTCATAGTGGCCCCGGACGGCGTGGTAGACACCTTTTTTCTCCCGGAGGTGCGTCATGCGCTTCAGCTGCGCCAGGCACATACCGACCCGCAGCAGCGCCAGCGCCGTCAGCGGGATGAAGATGTCCCGCACATGGTTGTTGATGAAGTCCAAAACAGCCTGCATAGCGTTCTCCTTTGTGTTTGTGTCGGCGGCGCGGACGAAAAAACGCTCCCGTCCCTGCATTGGGACGAGAGCGTAAAACACTTCGTGGTGCCACCCAAATTCGGCCTTGCGGCCCTTTTTGCTCCTGTTACGGGGAGCGCGCCGTGGATGTTTCCATCCCCGCTAACTCGCTGTCTTCACCTGTGCCTTGCCGCGGTGCACTTTCAGCCGATGGCGCACCTCTCTTGCAGCGGCGGTGTACAGGCTACTCCTGCGAGGTCTGCACGGTTATCCCTTATTGTATGCGATTTGCCGGTGGTTGTCAAGCCGTAAAGGGCTTGTTCTTGGGGTTGACGATGTCACGCCAGTCCAGGTCGCCCCGGTCCAGACCCAGCACCAGCATCTCGGCGGTGGCCAGGTTGCTGGCAAAGGGCACGTTGTTCTGGTCGCACAGGCGGGAAATATACGTGATGTCTGCGTCCGGCGTTTTCTGGTTGGGGTCACCGAAGCACAGCACCATATCGATCTCATTATAGGCGATGCGGGCGGCGATCTGCTGTCCGCCGCCGTGGGCGAAGGACAGGAAGCGGTGTATGGTCAGCCCGGTAGCGTCGGCGATCTGCTGGCCGGTGCGGGCGGTGGCGCAGAGGGTGTGCTTGGCCAGGATGCCGCAGTAGGCGGTGCAGAACTGGACCATCAGCTCTTTGCGGTTGTCGTGTGCCATCAATGCAATATTCATGGAGGGCTCCTTTCCTTATATCTTCATCAGCGGGGTTTTCTGCCCCATGATGCGTTTCGCAATGTTTTCATAGGCCCGGGCGGCGTAGTAGTTCTGCTCCCGCAGCACCAGTCCGCGGTTCAGGCAGTAGGGGACGTCCGGGTCCTCCGGTATCACGCCCAGCAGCGGCAGGCCCGCCGCGTCGATGGCGTCGTCGATGGTGGTGTGCAGCTGACGCAGCACCTTTTTGGACACGCGGCCCACCACCAGATGCACCGTCCCGGTGGGGAAGGCGGACAGCTCGGCGGCGGTGCGCTGTGCGTCCCGCATGGCGGACACGTCCGTGGTGGTGATGACGATCACCTGATCGGCCATGCACGCCGCCATCTGGAAGCCCTGTCCCAGCCCGGCGGGCGCGTCGATCAGGCACCAGTCGAATTTCTCCCGGATCGCCCGCGCCAGATTCTGTATCCCCGTTACTGACAGCGTCAGCGGCCTGTCGGCCATGGGCGCGGTCAGCAGGAACAGGGAGGGGTACTTTTCGTGGGGCACCGCCGCCTCGTCCAGTGTGCAGCGCCCCTCCATCACGTCGGAGAAATCCATCAGCGCCCGGTCGCTGAGTCCCAGCGCCAGATCCAGATTCCGCAGGGTGATGTCGCAGTCCAGACACAGCACCCGCTGCCCCATAGCCGCCAGCGCCAGCGCGGTGTTGGCGGTGAAGGTGGTTTTGCCGGTGCCGCCCTTGCCGGACGCCACGGCGATGATCTTGCCCATGGAGTTCCTCCTCTCCGCGCCGCTATACCAGCGGCGCTTTCTTGATGCGGGCGAAGGCCCGCGGGAATTGCTTCGGCGTCGGCCGCACCTTCTCGATGCGGACGATGCGGTGTATCACGTCCGTCTCCGGCACGGGATAGTCCGTGCAGCCGGCCAGCTGCCCGCCCAGCTGGGCGATGGCGCTGCGGGCGGCGGCGATCTCCTCGTCGGTGGACGTGGACTTCATGGCGGCGAACAGGCCGCCCACCTTCACCAGCGGCAGCGTCAGCTCGCTGAGCACGTTCAGCTGCGCCACGGCGCGGGAGGCCGCCAGATCGAACTGCTCCCGGTGCTGTGCGGCGAATTCCTCCGCCCGGGCGTGAACGCAGGTCACATTTTTCAACTCCAGGTCCGTCTGGACCTCCTTCAGGAAGTCCACCCGCTTGCCCAGACTGTCCAGCAGCGTGAAGCGGGCGTCCGGCGTCAAAATCGCCAGCACCATGCCGGGAAAGCCTGCGCCGGTGCCTACGTCGATGACGCGCTTGCCGGACAGGTCCAGCTGCGCCGCCAGCGCCGCGCAGTCCAGCAGGTGCAGGGTGGCCACGTCATGGGGAACGGTGATGGCCGTGAGGTTCATGACCTTGTTCTTTTCCAGCAGCAGTTCGGCGTAGCGCGCCAGCTTGTCCGCGGCGGCGGGGTCCAGGTCCAGGGCCGTCAGGCCGGCGGTCAGGAGGTCCCTCATTTCTGCTGCTCTTTCAGCAGGTCGCGGATCTCGGTGAGCAGCTCCTCGCTGGTGGGAGCCGGTTCTTCCTCCTCCTGCGGCTCCTCGTCCTTTTTGCCCAGCTTGTGCAGCTGGTTGATGGTCTTGACCATCAGGAAGATGACGAAGGCCACCAGAACAAAGTCAATGACCGTGCTCAGAAACGTGCCGATGCCCAGGGTAACGGCCTCGGTGACCACCTGGCCTGCCTCGTCCAGCACCTCCGGCTTCAGCACGATATTCAGCTGTCCCAGATCCACGCCGCCGATGAGCAGGCCGATCAGGGGCATGAACACATCGTTCACCAGAGAGGTGGTGATCTTACCGAACGCGGTACCGATGATCACGCCGACGGCCATGTCCATTACGTTGCCGCGCATGGCGAATTCCTTGAATTCCGCAAAAAACTTCTTCATGTGTAAAAGCTCCTATACTAAAAGTATAATTACGGATAACTATTACGATACGCTATCAGTGCAGCGGTACCAGGCGCTCCTTGCCGCCCATATAGGGCTGCAGCGCCTTGGGTACCAGCACGGAGCCGTCCGCCTGCAGGTTGTTCTCCAGCAGGGCGATGAGCATACGGGGCGGGGCCACCACGGTGTTGTTCAGGGTGTGGGGCAGGTACAGTTTGCCGTCCTCGCC
>ENA-OZLL01000517-OZLL01000517.1-human-gut-metagenome-genome-assembly--contig:-NODE-517-length-9378-cov-3.825593_pt1 | contig 9378 bp, 10 predicted proteins | sample MGYA00244836_ERZ653784 | MGnify/ENA primary metagenome ERZ653784 (study PRJEB26926, sample SAMN06164584) | human gut metagenome | biome: ENVO:00009003; feature: ENVO:2100002; material: ENVO:00002003... | reverse complement strand
TTGAAAGGATTATGAACGACAGCGGGTTTGTCACCCTTACCCGGCTGACCGCCCCGGAAATCACCGGGCAGGACGGAAAGGCGGGCATCATCGAGAAATACTTCTCGCTCTCGCAGACAGATACCACCTGCCTGAAAGACATCGGGCTGTACCCGGAAGAAATGCGTGTCGGGGACGATATACTGTGCCTGCACACGCTTTCGGACGTGGAAGATTTGCCCGGCAAGGTCGGGACGGACTGCCGATTTGAGAAGCTGTCCACTGACCGGAGCGACTGCCGACTGTCATTCGCCGCCCCGGTGGGCGTGCTGTTGTCGTGTAACCACGTCTATAACCAGTTCATCTTCATAGACGACCACGCCGAAAACCTGAAGAACTTCGAGCAGACCGCCCGGAATATGCAATCGCTCTCCCGTTATTCCCGTGCCAACCAAGTGAACAAGGAATGGATAGACGAGTACCTGAACGAAGCGCACAGCAAGGGGCTTGTCTCGGTACGCTGCCACTGCAACGTCATGGCATGGAGTGACGACCGGGAAGAACTCAAACGCATACGCAACGATGTGGGAAGCCAGCTTGCACTAATGGAGTGCAAGCCACGCCACAACACGGTCGATACGCCCACGCTCTTTTGGGCAGGCATACCCGGAAATGAAGCGGACTTCCCCGCAGAGGAAAGTTTCTACACGTTCTTGGGGCAGGCTCTCTGCCTGTTCGTGGAAGAAACGAACTACAAGAGTTCGCTTTCCCCGTTCGGCATCAAAATGGTGGACAGGGTGAGCGGTCGCCCGCTGCATATCGACATATCGGATTTGCCCATGAAGAAAGGCATCACGACCAACAGAAACAAGTTCATACTTGGGCCGAGCGGGTCGGGTAAGTCTTTCTTTACCAACCACATGGTGCGTCAGTATTACGAGCAGGGTGCGCACGTGCTGCTGGTAGATACGGGTAACAGCTACTTGGGGCTGTCCCAACTTATCCACAACCGCACGCACGGCGAGGACGGGATTTATTTCACCTACACCAACGAGAACCCGATAGCGTTCAACCCGTTCTATGTCGAGGACGGGGTATTCGACATAGAGAAGAAAGAGAGTATCAAGACCCTTATACTCACCCTGTGGAAGCGGGACGATGAAGCCCCGAAGCGGTCGGAAGAAGTGGCGTTGTCAAATGCGGTAAGTGCCTATATCGAACTGATAGGCAAAGACCGTTCGGTAACGCCCTGCTTCAATACATTTTACGAATTTATCCGTAATAATTACCGCCGACAGCTTGAACAGAAGAACGTCAGGGAAAAGGATTTTGACATCGACAACTTCCTGAACGTGCTTGAACCCTATTACAAGGGTGGCGAGTATGACTATTTGCTGAACTCCGACAAGGAGCTGGATTTGCTGCATAAACGCTTCATTGTCTTCGAGTTGGATAATATCAAAGACCACAAGATTTTATTCCCGATAACGACTATCATCATCATGGAAGCGTTCATCAACAAGATGCGTAAGTTAAAGGGAATAAGGAAGTTAATACTAATTGAAGAAGCGTGGAAAGCGATTGCATCGGCGAACATGGCGGACTATATAAAATATTTGTACAAAACCGTCCGAAAGTATTTCGGGGAAGCGATTGTGGTAACGCAGGAAGTGGAAGATATTATTTCCTCGCCCATAGTGAAAGAGAGTATCATCAACAACTCGGACTGCAAAATACTGTTAGACCAAAGAAAATATCTCAACAAGTTCGACAGCATACAGAACCTCTTGGGACTGACCGACAAGGAGCGTTCGCAAATATTGTCTATCAACATGGCAAACCACCCCGGACGGAAGTACAAGGAAGTTTTCTTCTCGCTGGGCGGCACGCAGTCGGCGGTATATGCCACAGAAGTTTCATTGGAAGAATATTACACCTTCACGACAGAGGAAAGCGAGAAAATGGAACTGTTCGCACTTGCCGACAAGCTGGGCGGCAACCTTGAACTGGCTATCAAACGGCTTGCAGAAAGCAAGAGAAATCCCCAATCATCAACAACTTAAAATTTAGGAACATGAAACGTACAAGTAAAATCTTGCTTCTCTTTTCCTGCGTGTTGCTATTGGCATCCTGCAAGGATAGCCCGGAAAAGCAGTTGGAGCAAATGCGGGGTGAATGGGTACACGTCAAGGGACACCCGGCTTTCACCCTTTCGGAAAAAGGCGGTACATACAGCGTTACCCGGAAAGCGAATATCAGGGGCAAGGTACTGGAAACTGCCTATCAAGTGTCGGAACAGGACGGAAACCTGTTCATCGAAACGGGCTTTGGCATATTGCTGACGTATGACAAGGAACGTGACCGGATAACCCTTTCACCCGGCGGCGAATACAAGCGAGTTATAAACCCTAAAAACAGAAAAAGATGAAGAAAACAATTCTCCTTATGGCGGTATGCCTTTGCTTCATCGGCAAGGCATCCGCCCAGTGGGTGGTGTCAGACCCCGGCAACTTGGCACAGGGTATCATCAACACCACCAAGCAGATAGTGCAGACTTCCACCACAGCCAAAAACACGCTGGACGGCTTCATGGAAGCGCAGAAGATTTTCCAGCAGGGAAAAGTCTATTACGATGCACTCAAAGCGGTACACGATGTTGTCAAGGGCGGCATCAAGGTGAAGAAGTCCATTGAACTGGTGGCGGAAATATCCGAAATCTACGTGCGCAACTTCCAAAGTATGCTGGCAGACCCGAATTTCACGCCTGACGAACTATCGGCAATATCGTTCGGCTATGCCAAACTGATGTCGGAAAGCTCGGACGTGTTGCAGGACTTGAAAAATGTAGTGAACATCACTGGTATGTCGCTGACGGATGCCGAACGGCTGGCTATTATTGATAATGCCTACCGAAGCCTATTGAATTACCGCAACCTTGTGAACTACTACACCCGCAAGAACATATCCGTGTCCTACCTGCGGGCAAAGAAGAAAAACGACACCGACCGGGTGCTGGCTCTCTACGGCTCGGCGGATGAACGCTACTGGTAACATATAAATCGGTATGCCTATGTTATTAGCAGCAGTGGATTTTGACAACCTGCACCAAGTGTTGCGGGTGCTGTACGATGAAATGATGCCCTTGTGCAGCAACATGACGGGGGTAGCCAAAGGAATAGCCGGGCTGGGAGCTTTGTTCTACGTGGCGGCAAAAGTGTGGCAGTCGCTCGCACGTGCCGAACCCATAGACGTGTACCCACTCCTGCGCCCCTTTGCGCTGGGGCTGTGCATCATGTTCTTTCCCACGTTCGTGCTGGGGACTATCAACACGGTGCTGTCGCCAGTGGTGAAAGGGTGCAACCAGCTTATGGAAACGCAGACTTTCGACATGAACGAGTACCGGGCGCAAAAAGACCGACTGGAATATGAAGCCCTGATGCGAAGCCCCGAAACGGCTTACCTCGCATCGGACGAGGAATTTGACCGACAACTGGAAGAACTGGGCTGGTCGCCCTCCGACATGGTGACTATGACGGGTATGTACATGGACAGGGCGGCTTACAACATCAAGAAATCTGTCCGAGATTGGTTCAGGGAACTGCTGGAAATGCTCTTTCAGGCGGCGGGGCTGATTATAGACACGCTGCGCACGTTCTTCCTGATTGTGCTTTCGATACTGGGTCCGCTGGCGTTTGCGATTTCCGTCTATGACGGTTTCCAAAGCACGCTGACCCAGTGGATTTCACGCTATATCTCCATTTACCTGTGGCTACCCGTGTCGGACTTGTTCAGCAGCGTGCTGGCACGCATACAAACGCTGATGCTCCAAAAGGACATCGAGCAGCTTTCAGACCCGAATTTCATCCCGGACGGGAGCAGCACCGTGTATGTAATCTTTATGATTATCGGCATCGTGGGCTACTTCACCATTCCTACGGTGGCAAGCTGGATAGTGTCGGCTGGCGGAATGTCTGCCTATAACCGTAACGTGGCACGGGCTGGGTCAGTCGCCGGGGCTGCGGTCGGTGCGGCAACCGGGAAAGTAGCCGGGAAACTTCTCAAATAATTCAATCAACAAGTATCATAATTAAAATGACAGACAAATGGAATTTAAATCATTAACGAACATCGAAACGAGTTTCCGGCAAATCCGGCTCTTTGCGCTGGTATTCATCTGCCTGTGCGCACTGGTGACGGGCTTCGCCGTGTGGAACTCGTACAGTTTCGCCGAAAAGCAGCGGCAGAAGATATACGTCCTCGACAACGGCAAAAGCCTGATGCTGGCACTCTCGCAGGACATGGCACAGAACAGACCCGTGGAAGCGAAGTCGCACGTGCGGCGTTTCCACGAACTTTTCTTCACCTTATCACCCGACAAGGGGGCTATCGAAAGCAACATCAAACGCTCGCTGTTCCTTGCCGACAAGACCGCTTTCAACTATTACAAGGACTTGGCGGAAAAGGGGTATTATAACCGGGTGATTTCCGGAAACGTCACGCAGACGGTAGAGATTGACAGCGTGAAGTGCGACTTCGACCAGTACCCCTACAAGGTGAACACCTACGCCCGGCAGTTGATTGTCCGGGAAAGCAGCCTGACGGTGCGAAGCCTTGTGACCTCGTGCCGCCTGCTCAACGCCACACGGAGCGACAACAACCCGCACGGCTTCATCATCGAAGCGTTCACCATTACCGAGAACAAGGATTTACAGACCATTAAGAGATAGCCTTATGGAGAGAAAACGAAACTACATCGAAAAGGTGCAGGACTGGGCGGACGATTGCCTGCGCCGGATGTGCGGACGGATTACGCCGGGCAAAAGGCTGGCGGTTATCCTCGTGATGTTCTTCTTCTTTGGCGGCTTGTCTATCTACATCACCGTTTCATCAATCTACAATATCGGGAAACGGGACGGCAGGCGGCTGCAAATAGAACATATCAAACAACTGCCATTGCAAGGCAATGACACAATCAACAGTATCAACCCCTTAAACAGACCGGAATATGGAAGAAGTACAGAAGAATGAGAACGGCACGACCGTACCGCAGGCGGACGGGAAGCCGAAAAAGGAAGATAAACCCAAACGGGAACTTACCCCGCAGCAGGTGCAGCAGCGCAGGAAAATGATAGTCTTCCCGCTGATGTTCCTTGCCCTTGCCGGGTGCATGTACCTGATATTCGCCCCCTCCGGCAAAGAGGACGTGAACGTGGAGAGCGTGGGCGGCTTCAACGCCGACATACCCCTGCCCGCAGAGGACGGAATTATAGCCGACAAGCAAAAGGCTTACGAGCAGGCGATGATAAGCCGCAAACAGCAGGACAAGATACAATCCTTGCAGGACTTCGGTTTCACGGGGGACGATGAAACGGAAGAACCGCAAGCGGAAATCGACCTGATGCCGGAAGATGATGCGAAGCCACAAAGGGGCGGCGGTGCTTCTTCGGCATACGCTTACCGGGACATCAACCGCCAGTTAAGCACGTTCTACGAAACCCCGGCGGTGGACGAGGAAAAAGAGGATTTGAAGCGGCAGGTGGCGGAACTGACCGACCGACTGCAACAGCAGCAGAACGCCACGCCTACGGCAGACGACCAAATGGCACTCTTGGAAAAGTCCTACGAACTGGCGGCAAAGTACATGAACGGCGGGCAGGGACAAGTCGCACAAGTCCCGGTAACGGGCGGCATTGACCGCAAGCCGGATGCGGTGGCGGTGCAGGCAATCCGGGAAACGACCGTTTCGGGATTGCAGCAGCCCATGAGCGATGCCGACTTCATCCGGGCTTACAGCCAGCCACGAAACTATGGCTTCAACACGGCGGTAGGCACGGGCTACGCTATGGGCAGGAACACGGTAGCCGCCTGCATCCACCAAGACCAAACGCTGGTGGACGGGCAGGCGGTGAAACTACGGCTGCTCGAACCCATGCAGGCGGGAAATATCGTTGTGCCGAAGAATACCCTTGTGGCGGGAACGGCAAAGGTGCAGGGCGAACGGCTCGACATACTGGTGTCCTCGATTGAGTATGCGGGCAACATCATCCCGGTGGAACTCGCCGTGTTCGACACGGACGGACAAAAGGGGCTTTCCGTCCCGTCCTCTATGGAGCAGGAAGCGTTCAACGAAGCTATGGCGAATATCGGAAGCGGACTGGGTACAAGCATTTCCTTTGCCCAAAGTGCCGGGCAGCAGGTGGCTATGGACGTGACAAGGGGCTTGCTGCAAGGAACGTCCGGCTATCTTGCCAAGAAGTTCCGAACCGTGAAAGTGAAGCTGAAAGCCGGGTACAAGGTGATGCTTTACGCCAAACAATAATTACTCAACAAATATTCAACCACTAAAATTTTAATTGACAATGAAACAGATTTTTGTAATGTGCGCCCTCTTGCTGGGCGTGTGTGCGGCAAACGCACAAACCGCTGACACCGTGAAGTATGCGGCTGGCAACGACTTGTACCGGGGAATTACCCGGAAACTCCCGTACCGCCAAATGGTAACGCCCTACGGCGTGGAAGTGACCTTTGCCAAGACGGTGCATATCATCTTCCCCGCCGCCGTCCGCTATGTCGATTTGGGAAGCAACCATATCATAGCGGGCAAGGCGGACGGTGCGGAGAACGTAATACGTGTGAAAGCCACGACAGAGGGCTTTCCGGGCGAAACGAACTTCTCCGTTATCTGCGAGGACGGGAGTTTCTTTTCATTCAACGCCAAGTATGCCCGTGAACCGGAAATGCTCAACATCGAAATGAAAGACTTCTTGGAGAACGAGGACACCAGCGACTTTTCGCATACCCGCATGAACATCTATTTCCGGGAACTGGGTAATGAAAGCCCGCTGCTGGTGAAACTGATAATGCGGAGCATCTACAAGAACAACGACCGGAAAGTGCGCCACTTGGGTAGCAAGCGTTTCGGCATACAGTTCTTAATCAAGGGCATTTATACCTATAACGGGATGCTCTACGTGCACACGCAGACAAAGAACAGTTCCAACGTGCCTTTCGATACCGACTTCATCAAGTTTAAGATAGTCGATAAGAAAATGCCGAAGCGCACGGCTATTCAGGAAACGGTGCTGGATGCGGTACGCAGCTACAACGAGGTGATAGAGATTGCCGGGAAAACGACCGTGCGCACGGTGTACGCCCTGCCGAAGTTCACCATTCCTGACGACAAGCTGCTGTTGGTGGAACTCTACGAGAAGAACGGCGGGCGGCATCAGGTTATCCGGGTGGAGAACGCCGACATCGTGAACGCAGAAGTGATTAACGAACTCAAAATCAAATAGGGAATGAAAAGACACATCTTTATAATGATGCTCTTTGTGCTGTGCCTGACCTCGTTTCAGGCACACGCACAAAGATACCTGCCGGGCATGAAAGGCTTGCAGGTGACGGCGGGCATGACGGACGGGGTGCATTGGAACGCTGGCAGTGATTTCGCCTACCACATCGGGGCGGCGTACAGCGTTTACACCAAGAACGCAAACCGCTGGGTGATTGGCGGGGAGTACCTGCACAAGAAGTATGACTACAAGGATATGCAGATACCCGTAGAACAGTTCACCGCAGAGGGCGGCTATTACCTGAAATTCCTATCGGACAGGCGAAAGACCTTTTTCCTTTCATTGGGCTTGTCGGCACTCGCCGGGTATGAAACGAGCAACCGAAGCGAAAAGCTCTTGCCGGACGGCTCCACGCTGCTGGATAAGGACTGCTTCATTTACGGCGGTGCGCTGACGCTGGAACTGGAAGCCTACCTGACCGACCGGGTGGCTCTGCTGCTGAACGCAAGGGAACGGGCGTTGTTCGGCTCGGACATAGGCAAGTTCCACACGCAGGTATCTTTGGGACTGAAATTCATTATCAACTGACCGCTATATAATAATGTATATGAAGAATGTAATGTATAAAATCATCATGGGCTGCTACATCGTGGCCGCCCTTGTACTTGTCACCGCCTGTAATGACAACTTGGATATTCAGCAGGCGTACCCGTTCAGCATCGAAACGCTGCCAGTACCCAAAAGGCTGAAAGTCGGGGAAACCGCCGAAATACGCTGCCGACTGGTGCGTGGCGGCTATTACCAGCCGACTACCTATCAAATCAGGTACTTCCAGCCGGACGGCAAAGGGAAGCTGGAAATGGATAACGGCACGGTGTTCCTGCCCAATGACCTTTACCCGCTGGAAAAAGAAACGTTCAGGCTCTATTATACCTCGGCATCGACAGACCAGCAGACGATTGACATTTATATCATCGACAGCTTCGGGCAGATGCAGCAACTTTCGCTATCGTTCAATAATGACAACAGCAAGGAAGAAACGGAAACGATAACCCCTAAACAATAAAATGACATGGTAAAAATAGAATTGGATATAAAAGGTATCTCGTGGTATATAGAAACCACGTTGGAAACGGATATAGTTCCGGCAGTAGGTGACATCATCATTGTGGATAAGGACTGCATTTCCGAACGTGACAGTGCTGAATTGTGGAAAATACCGTCCAATCAGGTTTTCAAATGGGCGGACGAAGAAGATGATGCGCCCGTAATGGTATGGTTCGATTGCGACACGGAAATGCTTGTCACTAAGCGGACATGGAAATATGACATCGAGGAAGAAGAAACCGTGTGCATACTTGGTGTAAAATTTATTCACTATGAGGATTTATAGTTGCGACATCCGTTTTTATCATCCTCTTGGGAAACCGGGTATGGAATGATACGCAAAGCGTAAATATCGGGCAGACAGCCCGCCGGGAAGCATCGGCGGGCTGTTTCCATGATAGGGAAAACGAAAGGCTTCTTTGTTACTTTCTTCACCCGCTGGCAGGCTCACGGAAGAAAGTAACGGCGGCTGCTTGCCGCCGTTCTCTATCAACTGGTTTTAAGGCTCTTTATGGACGTGTATCTCTCTAACCACACCTTTACCTGCTCCATGTTATATTCGCCCGTGATGATTGCCGTATGGTCGTCTATGGCTACAAACCGGACACTTTCATAGCTGTTTACCCAGCCTTGCAGGGAACAGACACCCCACGTTGCAACATCTTCAAAAACACTGCGGTCTATCCGGCTGATTGGCTCGCCGAAAACTACCGTCATTATCTGAAAGTCCGGTTTGTCCTCCAACAGTTGCAAATGGTGCAGCGTGCCGAACTCGTCTATTTTGCGCCCCCACGCCCACACATCATTATACAAATCATCGCCCCACTGGTGCGGGTGGTCGAAACGGACTTTGACCGCTATGGAATGCTGGTCGTCTTGGATGTCCTCGATAACGCCCGTTACCATTAAGCCCGTAAAAATGCACTCGCAACGCCTGCCGATAAGCTCCTTGTTTACTTCTGTTGTTTTCATGTCCCTAAAATTTACTTGTTTATTACTC
>ENA-OZLL01000477-OZLL01000477.1-human-gut-metagenome-genome-assembly--contig:-NODE-477-length-9985-cov-6.761430_pt1 | contig 9985 bp, 7 predicted proteins | sample MGYA00244836_ERZ653784 | MGnify/ENA primary metagenome ERZ653784 (study PRJEB26926, sample SAMN06164584) | human gut metagenome | biome: ENVO:00009003; feature: ENVO:2100002; material: ENVO:00002003... | reverse complement strand
CGAGATGTAGCTCCGTCTCGTGGGCTCGGAGATGTGTATAAGAGACAGCTGCTGGGATTCGCAATGGCGGTCGTCCAATACTCCGTCATCCCGCTCATGTACCGCCTCGGCCAGCCCGTCGACGTGGTCGATGCGGCCATCCCCTACTACCGGATGCTGGTTTTCAGCATGCCGTTCGTGATGCTTTTCTTCGCCTTCAAGCAGTTCCTCGAAGGCGTGGGCAACACCAAAGTCGAGATGGTCGTGACGATCGTCGCCAATCTGGCCAACATAGGCTTCAACTGGGTCTTCATCTACGGACGCTTCTCGCTTCCCGAAATGGGCGCCGAGGGCGCGGGTCTGGGCACGCTGCTGTCACGCATCATCGCCCCGATCCTGATGGTCGGCTACTTCTACAGCCGCGAGCGCTACCGCGGCTACCTCGACGGATTCTCGCCCCGCAACTACTCGTGGGCCACGGTGAAAAAACTGCTGCACATGGGACTTCCGATCTCGATGCAGATGTTTCTCGAAGCTTCGGCGTTCGTCGGCACCGGCATCATGATGGGCTGGTTCAACAAGGAGACCATGAGCGCCAACCAGATCGCCGTCACCATCGGCAACTGCGCCTTCATGATCGTCATGTCGATCGGCGCCGCCACCACCATCCGCGTGTCGCACTGCTACGGCGCCCGCAACATCGGCGAGTTGTCGCTGGCGGCCAAGGCGTCGTATCATCTGGTGCTGGCGTGGAACGCCTTCGCGGCGCTGGTCTTCATCACCATGCGCAACGTCATTCCGACCTTCTTCACCACCAACGCCGAAGTGATCTCCATCGCCTCGCAGCTGATGGTCTTCGCCGCGCTGTACCAGCTTTCGGACGGCATTCAGAATGTCTCGGTAGGCATCCTGCGCGGCATTCAGGACGTGAAGATCATCATGCCGATCGCCTTCGTCTCCTACTGGCTGCTCAACCTGCCCGTGGGCTACCTGTTCGGCTTCACGCTCGGCATGGGTCCGTCGGGACTTTTCCTCGGTTTCTCGTTCGGTCTGTCGGCCGCCGCCGTGATGATGATCCTCCGCATACGACGCAGCATACGACGCTTGTACCTCAGCGGCAATTAAAAATTAAAAAATTCAGAATTTTTGCGTATCTTTACGCAAATTATACCCTCCATGGATACCGAAAAACAACATACGAAAGCATTCAAACCCGAAGTAGGCCGCGGCTGCTCCTTCTGCAATTGCGGTTCGGAGTGCGAAGCCAAACTCTGCGACGGATGTTTCAAACTCCACGAGACCGCATGGCTCGAAGAGTACCCCGAAAACCTTCCGACCGACATCGTCGAAGTGCGTTTCAAGAACACCCGCCGCGCGTTCTACCAGAATGTCAACAACCTGCCGCTCAAGCGGGGCGACATCGTGGCGGTCGAAGCTTCGCCCGGCCACGACATCGGCATCGTCTCGCTCACGGGCGATCTGGTGGCGCGCCAGATGCGCCGCACGGGATTCAACCCCTTCAACGGCGAATTCAAGAAGATATACCGCAAAGCCAAGCCCTACGACATCGAGAAGTGGCAGGAAGCCATCGAACTGGAGCACGAAACGATGATCGCGTCGCGCCAGATCGCGGCCGACATGGGACTCAACATGAAGATCGGCGACGTGGAGTATCAGGGCGACAAGATCAAGGCCATTTTCTACTATATCGCCGACGAGCGCGTGGACTTCCGCGAACTGATCAAGGTCTTCGCCGAACGGTTCCACATACGTATCGAGATGAAGCAGATCGGCGCGCGGCAGGAGGCGGGACGCATCGGCGGGCTGGGCGCCTGCGGACGCGAGTTGTGCTGCGCATCGTGGATGTCGAGTTTTTCGAGCGTCACGACCGGCGCCGCCCGCGTACAGGAAATTTCGCTCAATCCCCAGAAGCTCGCCGGACAGTGCTCGAAGCTCAAGTGCTGCATGATGTACGAGTACGACACCTACGTCGACGCCCGCAAGGAGTTCCCGCGTCTGCGCGAACCGCTGCAGGCCATGGACGGCGAATACTATCTGGTCAAGAACGACATTCTGGCCGGCACGATGACCTTCTCGTCGAGCAAGGATGCGATGGTCAACGTTACCACGCTCTCCATCGCGCGCGTCAGGGAGATCGTCTCGCTGAACCGCGCCGGCAAGAAGGTAGACCGGCTGCAAGCTGCCGAGGACATCGCCCCGGCGGCCGAAGAGCCGACCTACCGTTCGGAGGAGGACAGCATCACCCGCTTCGATCAGGCCAAGCGCCGCAGCAAGCGGAGCCGCGGCAAAGGAAGCCGGCAGAACGGACAGGATTCACAGGAAGCGGGACAGCAGGCCGCAGGCCGGCAGGAACAGCCCGATCAGCAGGGCCGGCAGCAGGAACGCCGCCCGCGGCGCAACGACCGTCCCCGCAACGGCGAGGGCCGCAACGGAAATCCGGACCGCCGCAGCAACGGCGAACGCCGTGACGGAGAGAACCGCGAAAACCGCAACGCCAACAACGGAGGCCGCAGAGGCAGTGCCGGCAGCGAAAACCGGAACGGCGAAAACGGCGACACCCGCAACGGCAACAACAACGAAGCCCGCAACGGCACTACGAACAACGGCAACGGCGCCGAACGCCGCGAAGGCAGCAGCCGCGGCCGGAACAACAACCGCAACCGCCGCCGTCCGAACAACGACCGTCCGCGCGGCGAAGGCGGCAGCAACGGAAACGGCAATAACGGCGGCAACGGCGCAAACGAATAACGGTGCAACGGACGGCAGGTGACATAACGGCACGCTGCGGAGCCGTATCCCCATATAGGGCAGACCAAGGCGGACCGGATCGCACGACCGCCGGTCCGTACGGGACAGGGACCGGCAGGCAAGACCGCGCGACCGCCGGTCCCTACGGAACACCCCCCGGCGCAGACGGCCGCACGACCCTCCCGATCGAGGGGCGGAAACGCTCCGACGCGGATATTGCAGCCGTAAAATTCGCCGGAGCGGCAATGCGCCCGCCGGGTTCCGTACGCGCAGAAATACTCCGCACGGTATCCGCCCTGCTCGATGCAGAAGCGATGCGGCCGATGCGTACGGCATGCCGCACGGCGCTCGCCGCCACGGCATTTCTCGCCGCAGGCTGCGTGTCGCCCCACGGAGCCGTTGCGACCGACGTCAACTCGGCATCGTGGCGCGATTCCGCCCCTATCACCCTCGCCAACGCCGACACGACGACGCTCCGCGACATCGCCCTGTTCCTGCGCTGCAACGACCGGTTCGCGGAGGACACGCTGACCGTCCGCATCCGGGTGCGCACGCCGGACTCGCTCCAACACGAAGAACCGTTCGTGATGGTCATTCCCCCGGCACATACTCCGGCCGCGATCTCGCGCGAGGCCGACATCCCTTACCGCCGCCGCGTGCTTTTCGACCGGACGGGCGACTACCACCTGACAATCACCCCCTGCCGCCCCGTCGAAGGCGTCGAAGCGGTAGGCATCCATATCGCAAAAAGCCAATAGAGACAATGGGCAAAGATAAACTCCGCAGATTCCGCGAGAATCTGACTTTCGACTGTTTCGTACAACCCGAATTCGACGAGGTATTCCACTGCGACCATCCCCTCAAGGGGCGCTGGCGCAGCGACTTTTTCCACAACGACAACCCCATCGTACTGGAGCTGGGCTGCGGCAAGGGCGAATACACCGTGGCGCTGGCCGAACACGACCCGTCGCGCAACTATATCGGCATCGACATCAAGGGCGCCCGCATGTGGCGCGGCGCGAAGAGCGTCACCGAGCGGAAGATCGCCAATGCGGGCTTCCTGCGCACGCGCGTGGAGTTCATCAACGGCCTGTTCGCCGAAAACGAGGTGGACGAAATCTGGATCACCTTTCCCGATCCGCAGCTCAAAAGCCGCCGGGCCAAGAAGCGTCTCACCTCGCCGCTGTTCCTCGAATACTACGCCCGGCTGTTGAAACCCGCAGGGTGGATCAATCTCAAGACCGACTCGAAACACCTGTTCGCCTATACCAACGAGGTCGTTCGCCGCTACTCCCTTCCCTGCGAGGTTTCGAACCCCGACATCTACGGTTCGGGGTATGCCGACGAGGTGCTTTCGGTCAAAACGGCTTACGAGAAACGTTTTCTCGAAATGGGTCTTCCGATCACCTACACCCGTTTTTCGCTGGCCGGACGGCACGAATTCCCGTGGTTCGACTGGGAGGAGGACGAAAAGGAGGAAAAGGACAACGAACAGGAGCGCCGGATACACTGACCCGTTTTCAGCCTGACGGCCCGCCTATCTTTCATACAGCCGCTCTTTTCTTAATTAAATATAGGTAAAGAACTTTTTCGCATCAATCTACTAATTTTTTAGATGTAAAATTTGCATATCTAAAAAATTAGTAGTAAACTTGCATAGGAACTGAAAAAAGCGCTTTTTACCATGGAGAAAAAATCAACGGAACTCACACGCGGCGAAGAGGAGATCATGCAGATACTCTGGCGTCTGGGGGATGCGGTGGTCAATGAGATCATCGCCCAGACCGAGGAGCCGCGGCCCAAGTACACGACCGTCGCCACCTTCCTCAAGATTCTGGAAAACAAAGGTTTCGTGGGACATACACCCGAAGGCAAAAGCCACCGCTACTACCCGCTCGTCGGCCGCGAGCAGTACGCGCGCGGCGTCATGTCGTCGGTGCTGACCTCCTATTTCGACGGCTCGCTGGCCCGGATGGTGTCGTTTTTCTCGCGGAACGAAGACATTTCGGTCAAGGAGATGGACGAGATTCTCGAAATCATGCGGAACGCAAAAAAATAACGCGCCATGAAACGGCTTCTGCTCTTCCTGATTCTCCTGCTGGGCCACGCGGCCCGCAGCAAAGGGCAGACCTCCGGTCCGCCGCAGGACGGCATGCGGCACGCTGCCGAAACGACTTCCGAGACGAATGAGACACACCGGTGCGGCGGCATTCAGGCCGCGACAATACGACCGTCAAAACACACCGCAGCCGCAACGCAGCTGTTGCCGCTGCAATACATTCCGTCAAAACACACCGCAGCCGTCCCTGCCGCAGCGACACGTCCGAAAACAGCGTACGCCAACCGACGATAAACGCCCGAAACACAAGCACACGACCAGTCAAATCACTGACAATGAAACCCGCAATCATCTACATGCTCGAAGTGCTCGTCTGCAGCGGAGTCCTGCTGGCGGCCTACGCCATCCTGCTCGAACGCCGGGTAAAATTCCGCTGGTGCCGGCTCTACCTGCTCCTGACGACCTTCGCCGCGGCCCTGATTCCGCTGCTGCGGATTCCCGTATGGCCGGGGCGCATCGTCGCAGCCGCACCCGCCATCTCGCCCGACCTCCCCGTCTGGACGGGCGAAGTGCTTCCCGACGAGGGCGGAGGTTTCGCCGTAACGCCCGAAAGTCTTTGTCTGGGGCTTTATCTGCTGGGAGCGGCCCTGATCGCCGGCGTCATGGTATGGCAGGTCATCCGCATCCGCCGGCTGCGGCGCGGCGCCGAAATTTCCCAGACCGGCGACTATACGCTCGTCCGCACACGGCAGGAAATCGCTTCGTTCTCCTTCCTGCGCACCATTTACGTCTGGGACAAAACGCCTGCCGGGGAGCTGGCCGCCATTCTGGCCCACGAGTCGAGCCACATCGCCCACCGCCACTCCATCGAACGCATCCTGATGGAGCTGATGAAGGCCCTTCTATGGTGGAACCCCTTCGCATGGATCGCCGCACGGCGGCTGACCGAGGCCGAAGAGTTCGAGGCCGACAACGACGTGCTGAGCAGCGGTTACGACCGCGCCGAATATATGCAAACCATCTTCAGGCAGCTTTTCGGTTATAGTCCGGAAATAGCCAACGGGCTGCGCAACTCCCTAACTAAAAAACGCTTTAAAATGATGACCATGCAGACAAAAAGCAGGCACGGCCTGCTGCGGCTGGCAGGTACGCTGCCCGCCGTGATAGGATTGTTGTGCGCATTCGGTTTCACCACGCGCGCAGCGGTGATCGTCGCCCCGGCGGCCGCAACCGCAACGACCGAAGAGCCGGCCGACATACGAACCGCGGCCGACGCGATGCAGAAGCAGGATAAGACCTGCACGGCAACGCTCACGGTGGTGGATGAAAAAAGCAAACGCCCGGTCGAAGGAGCGCTCGTACAGACAATCGGCACCAAAAAAGGCACCGTCACCGGCAAAGACGGCCGGGCCGTGATAACGGTCCCCGAAGGCAGTGAACTCAAAATCAGTTATATCGGCTACGAGTCCCGAACCATCGCCGTAAACGACGAAAAACCGGTCGCCGTATCCTTGATACGAAATCCCGAAGCCGGCTTTACCCCCACCGACGACCTGCCCGACGCGCCGCAGGAGCAACAGCAGGAGCAGGTGACCGTCAGCGTCGCCACCTATAAGGACAAAGCCCCGCTCGCCGGTGCGCTGGTCAAGGTCAGCGGCTCGTCGAAAGGTGCGGTCACCAACTCCGCAGGCTTGGCCGAGCTGCGCGTTCCAGCCAATTCGGCTCTCGAAATCAGCTACATAGGATGCAAACCGCATATTGCACAAGTAGGCGACAAGGAGCGTCAGATGTTCATGTTCGACATGCAGGCCGAAACGGCCGGAACACCAGAGACACCCGGCACATCCGAGTCGCTCGCAACAGCGACCGCAATGGACAAACCGCTCTATATCGTCAACGGAATCGAAACGAAGGAGATCGGCAAACTCGATCCCGACCGGATCGAGAGCATGAGTGTCCTCAAGGACAAGGCCGCCACCGCACTCTACGGCGAAAAGGCCCGCAACGGCGTGATAGTCATTACGCTCAAAGGAGCGGATATGGGACCTGCGACGTCCGAAAGCAACGGCAAGGCGGATGACGCCGAACAAACCGCGGCAAACGCCATCGCGATTAAAAACGGCAAAACCGAAAAGGAAGAGGCGTTCCTTGTGACCGAAACGATGCCCCTCTTCCCGACCGACGATCCCGTCGTCCCGTACGGCGACCTCGGCAACTTCCGGGCATGGGTCCAGAAAAACGTGAAGTACCCGGCCGAAGCTTTCGAAAAGGGGATCGGAGGACGTGTCGTGCTGTCGTTCGTCGTCGAGAAAGACGGCTCGGTAAGCGACATCCAAAAACTCCAAGCGCCCGACGCGTCGCTTTGGGAGGAGGCCCGCCGCGTCATCGCCTCTTCGCCCAAATGGAAACCCGGCGAACAACGCGGGCAGATCGTGCGCGTGAAATATACGCTTCCCGTGGACTTCCGGCTTACGAAAGCGTCCGACACACCGGCCCCGGAATCCGGAAAGTAGTTTTTCAACCGGCTACGACCAAGCAGACCGCGCGGCGCCATAACCCGGATTCCCCAAACCGACCGGCCCGGATTCCCCGAATCAACCGGCTCCACGAATCGGCCGCCCGGCCTGCTTTTCCCAAGCCAAGCTCCCGCGGACCGGCATCCGCTCCTGATTTTCAAGCCCCCCGCCGGCAGACCTCAGAAACTGCCCCGGCTTTCCCAAGCCACCGAACCGCCCATAAGCGGAAACGGCGTCCACCCTGAGTTCAGTGGACGCCGTTTTTATCGGCCTGCCGGGCCGCCGAATAGCGATACCTGCGAGACCGCCCCAGCCGCTCCGGACTTTTCAGCCCTATCCCCGAACGGCTCTGCGACTCCGCCGCTCCGGATTACTCCCTGCAACAGCGAACGTTATAGCCGTATGCCGCATCGGATTTCGAAGAAGACTGCGGCTGGAGCAGTTTGCCCGTACTGAGCTTTTTCGAAATATAGAAACAGGAGATCGTGTTTCCCGAACGATAGTTGGACCAGTAATGCCCCGTACGGGTCGTAGCGAGACCGGCGAGATTGCCCTTGTCGCGGTTACGATAACCCGACGTCGGGTACCAGTCCCTCAGATCGCCGAAAATGTAGGTCATGCCGTACTTCTCCCCATCCCATTCCGAGGTTCCGTCCACATAGCGGTCCTGCTCGTCCGCAAAATCGTCCCACGTATCGCGGTCCGGCACCTTATACCCCACGGGGCACGGATCGTAGCAGGTTTTCGCGGTATTCCACAAATCGGCGCGGGGCTTGGCCAGCCAGTCGTAAACTCCGGTCACACCCTTGTTCGAAAGGAACGAAAGCGGATGCGCCGCGGCGTATTCCAACGTCGAAACGGCCGCCCCGCTCTCCTGCTTCCACGCATGCGTATCGGCGAAGGCCGGATTGACGACCGAATTTTCCGCCGCCTGCGCAAAAGCAGTCGCCGAGGTTTCAGTAGTCGTACCGCCGCAGAACGGGTCCTTGCGGCCCCACTGGTAATAGAGTCCGTAAGCTTCGGCCGATCCGGGCGTCGTGCCGACGGCTCCCAGCGAACGGTCCAGCAATACGCGGCCGTTGGCATAGGTCACCATCCGAGGTTCCGGCGTGAACCAGAGATGCCAGCTCCACACGATCTCCCCCGCGGCATCCGTAAGCGCGATGACGGCATTACCCTTCGCGGCGCCTGCCGCCGTAAAGAAGATGCGGCCTTTTCCGGCGTCGAGCGAAACGGCCGAAATTTCCTGCTCCAGCCCTTTCGTCACCCAAAGCCAGTCGGCTTTCATACCGTCGGCAAGCGCGATCGCGGCATCGTCTCCACTGCCGTTGCCACGCACCGCAGCGTCGAACATATAATCGCCGGCCTCGCTGACGATATAACAGTTGGCGGTTCCGTCCCGACTCAGGTCGATGGCCGTCACCGGCGCCTGCACGGCCGTCAATGTCGGCGTAGTCGCACTCCACGGCTTGCCGTTGCGGTCGGTGACGGTCAGCGTCACGGCCGTTTCCGACGGAGTTGCGGACGCCGTAACATCGAGCGCGCCCGCGTAGGCATCCCCCTCGCGCCCGGCGGAGACGACAACCGTCCAGCCGGAGAGGGCCTCATCAGGCTCGGCGGCGAAAGTCAGCCCCTCCAGATCGTCGCCCGTCACCGTGAAGGCGAGCCGCTTCTGCTCCCCGACCGTAAATTCGACGGGATTCTCCCCGGCGAACGAGATTTTCAGTTCGACCGGTTTCTGTTCCGGTTCATTGTCGTTACAGCCCGATACAAACAGGGCCAGCAAACATCCTAAGATCAGTTTTTTCATCTTTTATCCGTTTTTGGTTGAACACTGTTCCGTTCCGGCGGACCGCAAAGATGAAAAGGCACACTCCGACGCACACGCAACAAAGCGCGCGCAGTCCGGCATCCGAGGTTGTTTTCGACACACTCAATACGTTCGGTTGAAAATGACCCAAGACCTGCTCCATTCACCGTAGAAGCGAAATCCGTATAATCGCGACGGCAGGTCTTCTGACTCGCCCTTCTCTCCGGCGCCTTCCCGGTCCGCGGAGGACCAGTGGCCAAGAATGCCGGAAAATAACTTTCAATCAAGAAAGCCGGGCACACAGCAACGGGAATTGTTACCGATTCTCACGGTATTCCCTTTTAATTCCCGGCGACCGCAAAGGGACCGGGAAACCGTAGCGAAGACAAAGGTAGCACAATCCCTCAAATAAACAAAAAAAACTGCAGCCGGAATTCGGGCTGCGGCACAAATCCACTCCGTACCGTCAGCCGCCGGGTCCGAGCGGCGCCATGATCCGCCGGACCTGTCCGGTGTTGTCCATCACGCCGCAGCGGAGTCCGGCACGCGGTTGTCGGCCGGCGGGTCCGAATCAGGGCCGCGCCCTGCGCACGGTCAAATGCCTTCGGCACGTAACCGCCCCCGATCACCGGCATCGAGACCTGCGCCAGCCCCAAGCCGTCGCCGATCATATAAATCAGCGTCACGGCCCCCTTCGGCGGTTTTTCCGCATCCGCACACGCCGCAGTCAGCAGGCAAAGCGCAAAAAACAAAACCCCTTTCCTTATATCGGCAGCGAAAACAGCTGGAATTTGCCGACTTTTTACTACATTTACACCACTTTAACCACCTTGCAACATGGATGTAAAGATC
>ENA-OZLL01000459-OZLL01000459.1-human-gut-metagenome-genome-assembly--contig:-NODE-459-length-10181-cov-6.624136_pt1 | contig 10181 bp, 8 predicted proteins | sample MGYA00244836_ERZ653784 | MGnify/ENA primary metagenome ERZ653784 (study PRJEB26926, sample SAMN06164584) | human gut metagenome | biome: ENVO:00009003; feature: ENVO:2100002; material: ENVO:00002003... | reverse complement strand
GCCAGGACTATACCGCAATTAATCAGTCTCCGAATGCTACCCATTGGTTTGGAACAGACAAATTTGGCCGCGACCTTTTTGTCCGCATTGCATACGGTGCCCGTATTTCACTGATGGTCGGGTTTGCTGCTGCCGCTATCAACATGGTTATTGGCGTACTTTATGGTGGAATCTTAGGGTATGTAGGTGGGATGGTTGATATGGTGATGATGCGCATTGTGGACATAATCTCCGCAATTCCATCTCTGTTGGTTATCATCCTTGTAATGGTTTTCTTAGGGGCAAATATGAAAAGCATCCTGATTGCGCTTTGCCTTACTTATTGGATCGGGACGGCAAGGCAGGTGCGCGGTCAAATTCTTTCAATTAAAAATCAAGATTTTGCTCTTGCTGCAAGGGTTATAGGAGAGAGCAATTTCCGGATTTTATTGAAGCACCTCCTTCCAAACAGCATGGGCCCGATTATTGTTACAGTCACCTTCTTAATCCCTCAAGCGATCTTCTATGAAGCGTTTCTCTCGTTTATCGGAATAGGTATTTCTGTACCGGTAGCGAGTTGGGGAACCCTTGCAAATGATTCATTATCCAATATGAACATGTATCCGCATTTGATGGTTTTCCCCGCATTGGCAATCAGTCTCACAATGTTTGCGCTTAACTTTATTGGTGACGGACTTCGTGACGCGCTCGATCCGCGCTTGAAAAAATAGGAGGTGCCCAAGATGCAAGATCGTCTTTTAGACGTTAGATCTCTCCATACAAATTTCATTACAGGTGGCGGTATTGTAAACGCAGTGCGCGGCATTGATTTACATGTAGACAAGGGAGAGTTTCTTGGTATTGCTGGTGAGTCTGGCTGTGGAAAAAGTGTTTCGATGCTGTCTATAATGCGCTTACTTCCCGAAAATGCTGCTGTTAAATCCGAAGGGATTCTTTTCAACGGAATTGATCTGCAAAAGAAAAGCCGCAAGTATATGCGCTCTATCCAAGGAAATCAAATCGGAATGATTTTTCAGGATCCAATGACATGCCTTAACCCGCTCTATACCATTGGAAACCAACTTATGGAGCCGCTCAAAATTCACAGGAAGCTTTCTGCTCGCGAAGCTAGAAAAAGAGCGGCCGAGATGCTGGAATTAGTTGGAATATCCAGCCCTGAGCGGCGCCTTCGGCAGTACCCTCATGAGTTTTCAGGTGGGATGCGTCAGCGAACTATGATTGCTATGGCAATGTGCTGTGACCCACAACTTCTGATTGCTGATGAACCAACAACTGCATTGGATGTTACGATTCAAGCGCAAATACTTGATTTAATGCTGAATCTGAAACGCCAGTTTGACACATCAACTGTGCTGATTACACATGACCTTGGTGTTATAGCAACGGCCTGCACGCGGGTTGTTATCATGTACGGCGGTTTAGTGATGGAGTCCGGCAGTATAGAAGATATTTTCTATCGGCCTGCGCATCCATACACAATTGGTTTGCTGCAATCGGTTCCCAGCCCAGGAGAACGGACCAAGGAGCAGCTTACGCCAATCCCAGGCAGCCCCCCCTGATCTGATGAATCCACCGGTTGGTTGTCCTTTTGTGGCGCGCTGCAATTATGCTATGAAAATATGCAACCTAGCACACCCCGAGCTGCGTAAAGTCGGGGAAGACCATGTTTCTGCCTGTTGGCTCTGCCATCCTAAGGCCAGCTTTATGAAAGGGAGATTGCAATGATGCAAGATGATAAAGCATTACTTCGCGTAGAAGGTCTTCAAACCTTTTTTAAAATCCATTCTGGCTTTGGAAAAAAGGGTGTGCATCAATTACAAGCCGTAAATGATGTTTCTTTTGAAATCAACCGGGGAGAAACCTTTGGCCTTGTCGGTGAATCCGGTTGCGGCAAAACCACGGTAGGCCGAACCATCTTGCGCCTTTACAAACCAACTGGAGGCAGGGTCATCTATAACGAAGCCGATATTACTGCAGTGGATGAAAAAGCCTTTGCGCCATATCGCCGAAGAATGCAGATGATTTTTCAGGATCCGTATACTTCTCTGGATCCGCGCCAACCGGTTAGCGAGATTGTTGGAACTCCGCTAACGTTGCATAAGCTTGTGGCAAATCAAAGTGAGCGCAACGACAGAGTTAGAGAATTGATTCATTGGTCGGCCTCAAGGATGATCATATTAATCGCTATCCTCACGAGTTCTCCGGCGGTCAGCGCCAGAGAATTGGAATTGCGCGCGCTTTGGCCCTGAATCCGGAATTCATTGTTTGTGATGAACCTATTTCAGCGTTAGATGTGTCAATCCAGGCTCATATTATTAATATACTGGAAGAATTTCAGCGCAAATTGAATTTAACATACCTCTTTATTTCGCATGACTTGTCCATGATACGCCACATATCTCACAGAGTAGGCGTGATGTATCTTGGACGGTTTGTAGAAATTGCAGAGGTAAATGAGTTATTTGAAAATATGCGCCACCCTTATACTGTAAGTCTAATGTCGGCAGCTCCAATTGCTGATCCTAAGCTGGCAAAAAACATGCAACGCGTCATTCTAGAAGGCGATGTCCCCTCACCTCTCAATCCGCCGTCCGGATGTCCGTTCCGTACCCGTTGTCGCTATGCTACCTCCATATGTGCGGAGCAAATGCCCGAATTGGAAAATGTTTCGAAAGGTCATATGGTTGCTTGCCACCATATGCTGTAATTAAAGGCAATATCTGCGGAACCCGTCTCGGATATGGCGGGTTTCGCAGGGGCTTTCAAGCCTTCCCCCTGCTCTCCCCAAGCATCATCGAACCATCCAGGTGCCGTCAAGAGTTGGACCTGTTGATAAACTCGATAGAGGTGCGCCATATGGTATAATAGGCTCAAAGGAGCGTGGTATCCATGATGGGGCGAACAGACGGGCAGATGCAAATGATAGTACTGGATCTTTCTGAACTGATACCGGCCAATCACCTGTTAAGAAAGATTGATGCAAGTATTTCCTTCTTGTTTATCTATGATCTGCTTGCGCCGTTTTACCCTGCTGTGGGACGCTCATCTGTTGATCCAGTCAGTATGTTCAAAATGCTGCTGATGGGATATCTTTATGGGATCAAGTCAGAACGCCGTCCTGTACAGGAGATTCAACTCAACATTGCCTATCGCTGGTTTTGCGGATTTGAACCTGCAGATAAAATTCCAGATCACTCGACCTTCAGCAGGACGCGTATTCGGAAGTGGAACGATAGCCAGCTGTTTTCAAAGGTGTTTATAGAAATTGTCCGGCAGTGCATAGAGGCTGGCCTTGTTGACGGGAAAGGGATGGCTGCGGATGGCAGCCACCTTCCCGCGCAAGCATCCAGAAATAGCTGGGTAGATTTGGAAACGACGGTGGAACAGAGTATGTTTAGCTATTTAGACGCTCTGGATCAGGAACTATCTGAACAGCCGGGTTTCAAAAACCACCGACCCGTACGATCAAGAAGACGGTCACAACCAGTACGACAGATCCGGAGTGCGGAGTATATCCACCATGGTGATAAACGAGGCGTAGGAATGATTCCAGCAATTCAATTCCCTAACTCCCCGGCTAAATTCCGATTTCAGTATCTTCCACAGCAAGATTGCTTTCTTTGCCCAATGAGGCAGAGCCTTACGTTCCACCGCATGAATTGCCATAAGTCCACAGGAAAATATCTTCGCCGCTATCAAGTGCAGGGAGATGCCTGTCAGAATTGTTCCCATAGAGAGGGATGTTTTGACAAGGCTGGTGTGCGTCGCAGAATTTTGGCCAGCAGTTGTTATCCAGCCTTCCATCGCGGTCATGACCGTGTTGGCACACCGGAATACTGGGACATGATAAAAAAACGAAAGATAAAGATATGGATAGAAGGGAGTTTCTCCGTGATGAAGCGGGAACACAATCTTTCTTCCATCCGCAAACGGGGCATTCTCGCCGCAACAGAGGAATGCCTCCGGTCGGTCATGGCATTAAACCTGAAAAGGATGGTGAATGCCATCTTTTTGAGACTGAAATCCTGTAGAAAATGGGCTGAGAATGTAATTCCTCAACTCAAGTTCTGCTTTTGTCAGTAGATCCCTTATTATACCTCATCACTTTTATTTTACACGAACTGCTGGATTCTTTCGAGAGTCTGGCAGTTTTTTGTATAGAAAAAACTGTCGCACTAACTTTCGTTAGTGCGACAGCCCTAACGTTTATTCCGTATCTGTCATTGCCAAAAATTTATAAACGCTTTTCTTTATTCCGTGCGTAATGCCGTTAAACCTTATCGGAGTTGTTTTTCCATTCCTCAAGCTCCTCGTCCGTGGCCAGCAGGAAATGCTGCCCGCCCACGTTATGCATCGTCCCCTTAGTATAGTCTATACCGCTCGCTTCCCTGTCATAGGGTATCGCCCGGCGCTTTTTCTCCTTAATGGGGTTGGGATGCGGTATGGCGGAAATTAGTGAGCGCGTATATGGGTGCATAGGCGCATCGAAAATTTCGTCGGTGGTGCCCGTCTCTACAAGATGCCCCTTGTGCAGCACGCCTATCTTGTCTGAAATATACTTTACCATGGACAGATCGTGCGCTATAAAAAGATACGATATGCCCGTCCGCTGCTGTATCTCTTTAAGAAGGTTCACCACCTGGGCCTGTATCGAAACGTCAAGCGCCGTTATGGGTTCGTCCGCTATTATAAGCTGCGGCTCCATCACAAGCGCCCGCGCAATGCCAATCCTCTGGCGCTGTCCGCCCGAGAACTGGTGCGGATAGCGGTTTGCATGTTCGTCCGAAAGGCCAACAGTCTCCAATATGCTGTAAACCTTTTCCTGGCGTTCCTTTGCGCTTTTATACATATGATGTATGTCAAGGCCCTGCGCCACGATGTCAATTACCTTTTTTCTCGGGTTGAGACAGGCCATGGGGTCCTGGAATATCATCTGTATTTGGGTGCGCAGGTGCTTTGTCTCCGCCGCCCTTAGCTTTCCTGAAATATCCACTCCGTCCATTATTATGCGGCCGGCTGTGGGCTCGTATAGCCTTATTATTGTGCGCCCTATGGTAGATTTTCCGCTGCCGGATTCGCCCACAAGGCCAAATGTTTCGCCCCTGGCGATTGTAAAGCTTACACCGTCCACGGCCTTGATGCTGAAATTCTTAGAGATCTTAAAATGCTGCTTAAGCTCCATTACCTCGAGCAGCGCCTCGTCTGAGCTTTTTTCCTTCATCATTCCTCGTTCTCCTTTAGCATCGTATCTATCCTGCGCCTGAGTTCATCCGGCATGTCTATCTTCGGCGCCCGCCTGTCAAGCAGCCACGTCGCTGCATAATGCGTTGAGCTTATCTTAAACATGGGCGGTTCTTCTATATAATCCATGCCTATTGCGAACTGGTTGCGCGGAGCAAAGGCATCTCCCTTTGGCGGATTAAGCAAATTGGGCGGAGAGCCGGGTATTGCGAAAAGCTTTTGGTCCCTCGCGCCAAGGTCTGGAATCGATGAAAGTAGGCCCCAGGTATAAGGATGGCGCGGATCGTAGAATATCTCGTTAACGGTTCCCTGCTCGATTATTTTGCCCGCGTACATAACGCTTACGTAGTCCGCAATCTTAGACACCACGCCAAGGTCGTGCGTAATGTATATTACCGACAGCTTTCGCTTTTTCTGTATCTGCTCTATAAGCTCGAGTATCTTTGCCTGTATCGTAACGTCAAGCGCCGTGGTAGGCTCGTCGCAAATCAATATATCCGGGTCACAGGAAAGCGCTATGGCTATTACCACCCTTTGACGCATTCCCCCGGAAAGCTGATGCGGATAGCTTTTCATGTGCTTTTCCGCCTCGCCTATGCCGACCATTTGTAGTAGCTCCACGGACCTTTTATATGCCTGCGCCTTTGTCAATTTAAGATGATGGCGCATGCCTTCCATAAGCTGGCTGCCTATGCTCATTGTGGGGTTAAGGCTTGTCATGGGATCCTGAAACACCATGGCTATTTTCCTGCCGCTTATCGTGCGGCGGATCTTTTTCTGAGGCATATCTATTATGTTCACCGTGCTCTTTTTGCCCTTTTCCTCGCTGGTGAACTCTATTATGCCGTCGTTTATCTCGCCGTTGCTGCTCAATATCCCCATCGCCGCCTTCATCGTTACAGACTTTCCGCTGCCGGATTCGCCCACAAGCGCAAGCGTTTCGCCCTTATAAAGGTCAAGATTCACCCCGCGTATGGCGTTTACCTTGCCTGCCGCCGTATGAAAGCTTATATAAAGATCGCGTATATGCAAAACGAGTTCTCTTTTCATTTCGCGTTACCTCACATTTCCTGCATCCGCGGGTCAAAGGCGTCTCTCAGGCCGTCCGCAAGCATATTGAAGCTTAGCATAAGCAGCGCCAGCACCAGCGCCGGGAACACAAGCATATACGGATGTATCAAAAAGGACTTGTAGCCATCGTTTATAAGCGAACCGAGCGACGCCATCGGTGCCGGCACGCCCAACCCTACGAAGGAGAGGAACGCCTCGGAAAAAATGGCGTTCGGTATTGAGAACATGGACATGGTTATAAGCTGGCCGAATATATTTGGAAGTATATCCTTAAATATAATGCTAAAGCTGCCCTCGCCCAGCGTCCTTGACGCCAATATGAACTCCTGCTCCTTAAGCTTTAATATCTGCGCCCTTGATACCCTGCTCATGCCTACCCATCCGGTTATAAGAAGCGCCGTAATAATGGAGCTTAGCCCCGGCTTCATAACAAGCATCAGCAGCGTTACAATTATTAGCGTTGGTATGCCGTTTATTATCTCCAAAATGCGCTGCATTACCGCATCCACCGCTCCGCCGAAATAGCCGGATATCAGCCCGTAGGACATGCCTATGGCCATGTCGATTATTACGGCGACAAACGCGATATAAAGCGATATCCTCGTCCCCTGCCATGTTCTGGTCCAAAGGTCGCGCCCGAAGGTATCCGTACCGAACCAATAGTATACGTCGTCAAGGTTCTTTTCCTTATATCTGTTCGTTTCCCCCTCGCTTCCGTCGAATATGCCCACGTTCTCAAGCCCGGGCATACGCGGTGCGAGGTTCTGATGTGGTATGTTAACATTGTCAAAGTCATATTCATTCATGCCGGGGCCGAATATCGCAAAGAATACTATTATAAGTATCATTATCGCACCGAATATGGCGCCCTTGTTCCTTATAAACCTTGCGAATACGTCCTTCCAGAAGGACTGGCTTGCGTAGTTCTTGTCTATCCTTACGCTATCCGCCTGGTTTACCCGCACAAATTCCTTGCCCGGCTCTATCATTATGTTATTATCAGCCACGGTTGTATTCCCCCTTAGCAAGCCTTATGCGCGGATCTATCACGCCATAGAGAAGATCGACCACAAGCATAGTACCTATGTAAAGCACGCAATAGATGAATGTAAGGCTTATCACCACGTTATAGTCGTTGGATTGTATCGCGGTTATAAGCAAGCTGCCCACGCCCGGAATGGAGAATATCTTCTCCACAACCATGCTGCCCGTAAGCAGATTTACTATAAGCGGCGCAAGCACCGTTATAATCGGTATAAGCACATTCCTAAGGGCATGTATGAAATTTATCCTGAAGCTTGTAAGCCCCTTGCTGCGGGCAAAGAGCATATAGTCGCTGTTAAGCACCTCAAGCATCTCTGTGCGCGAAAAGCGAGCTATCTGCGCAAGCGTAAACATGCTTAGCGCAAGCGTGGGGAGTACCGTGGAAGCAAACGGCTGTGAAACCTTATAAAGAATCGGCAGGCCGCCAAGCTTAAAGCCAAGATAATATTGCAGCACAAACGCGAACACAAACGAGGGCACGCTTACGCCGAGCACGGAAATAATTGTGCTTAGCGTATCGGCAAATGTATTATGCTTAAGCGCCGCCAGCACGCCAAGAAGAAGCCCGATAACCGCGCCAAGAATAACGGCCTGCACGCCTATACGTATTGATATCGGCAGGCGCGCCTTAAGCATCTCCGTTACAGGCACGTTTTTTTGAATATTGTATGATATCCCAAGGTCCCCCGTGAGCATACGGCCCACGTATTTTAAAAATCGTATCAATACGGGCCCATCGAGCCCATATTTTTCCTTAAGGTTAGCTATCTGTTCCTCGCTTAGCTTTTCATCGTTAAACGGCGAGCCCGGCATAAGTTCAAGCATAAGAAACAGCACCAGAACTATTATCAGCAGTGTCGCGAGGGACGTAAGCACACGTTTTATAATATAATTACGCATTGCATACCTACAGTTCTTTCTTTTTGACGTATGTCGCTACGGCTGGGGCGCCCAAACGGGCGTCCCAGCCACTGCGCACAGAAACGGGTCCAATCAACCCATTGCCTTGATAGCGTGTTTAAAGAGATTGCCTATGCTCGCGTGCTCTTCTATACCAGTAAGATACGACTTTTGCAGCAGCGCGTTGTTCTTCTGGTATACCGGCAGCACCGCCGCCTCCTTCAAAAGCTCGGTCTCTATATCGTGCAGAAGTTTCCAACGCACTGCGGAATCAAGCGCGCTTTGGCCGGAGCTTGCTTCCTCTATCATCTCGTCATAACGCGTGTTTGTCCAGCCTATCTTTGTCTTCGTGGTCACAAACTGGTCAAGATAGGTCATAGGATCTGCATAGTCAGGCCCCCAACGAGTAAGGGAAAGATCATAATTAGCCTCCCGCTCCCTCTGAAGCCTTGCCTTCTTTGCCATGGTCTCAAGGCTTATGGTAAGGCCCGGCAGGTTCTTCTGCATGGCATCCTGCAGATAGGTCGCAACGCCTATTGCGGATTCGGTGTCCTCGACAAGCAAGGACAGCGTCATGGTTTCAAAGTTAAGCTCCGCCTTGGCGGCGTTCCAGTATTCCAACGCCATATCCTTGTCGAATTCAAGATAGGTCGGCGCGCCATCGCGGAAGTCCTTCCCGTCCGGACCCGTGGCAAGCATTGAGGGGACAAAGTAGTTTGCCGGATGGGAACCGTCCTTAAGCACGCCGTCGCACAGCTCCTGCTTATCAAAACAGGTTGCAAGCGCAAGACGCACGTTGGGGTTGCTCAAAAACTCGTTCCTGTGGTTACAGATAACGTACCAGAGGAAGCTTCCGTCAACAATCCTGCACTCGGGATCGTTTAAATACTGCTCAACAAGCTCGCCCGTTATGGCAATCTTGTCCACATCGCCGTTCTGATAGGCCAACAGCGCGCTCTGCGCGTCCTTTATGACGACGAAGTTGACCCCATCCACCGTGACCTCATCCTTGGCATAATAATAAGGGTTGCGCTCAACCGTTGAAAGCGAGCCGCCCTGATCCCAATAGGTCAGCATAAACGCGCCGTTTGCAAGGATATGCTCAACGCTTTGGCCGAACATCGCTCCGTGAGTCTCACAGAATGCCTGATTCACCGGGTAGAAAGGCGGAAAGAGCAGAAGGGACAGGAAAACGGGCACCGGCCGCTCAAGCGTTACAACAAGGGTGCGCTCGTCCGTGGCCTCTACGCCAAGGGTATCAACCGCCGCGCCCTCATAGGCTATCGCGGAGGCATTGAGTATGCCGGAGGTGTCCGCAATAAGGAACTGGTTCTCGCTTGCGGTTTCCGGATTTACAAGCCTGCGCCAGGAATAAACAAAATCCTGCGCCGTTACGGGCTCTCCGTTTGACCACATCGCGTTTTCTCTTATATGGAAGGTATAGGTCAGTCCGTCGGGGCTTATGTCCCAGCTTTCAGCTATGGCGGGAACGATATTGCTGTCCTTATCAAACTGGGTAAGGCCTTCCATCGTGTTCTCAATAATAGTATACGAGGTACCGTCCGTCACAACGTGGACATCCATAGTGGTAAGCTCGGCATCCACGCCGTAGTTGACCATGTTCTTTTTTTCCGTGCCGGTATTTTCCGGCGTTCCCTGCGTCTCCTGCGGCATAGCCGCGTCGGTCTGCTGCGGCTCCGTATCACCCGGATTCCCAGGCTTTTCACCTGCGTTGCAGGCAACCAGTGAAAGCGTCAGCAATACGGTCAACACGATTGTCATGATTCGTTTCACAGCTTTTCCTCCCTGTTTTGTTTTTTGATCTTCTTCCGCCGGCTAAGCTTAATAAAAAAGAATTGAAACACACGTCTGTCAGCCTGTCTCTTATACACATCTCCGAGCCCACGAGACGGAGCTACATCTCG
>ENA-OZLL01000436-OZLL01000436.1-human-gut-metagenome-genome-assembly--contig:-NODE-436-length-10420-cov-4.322045_pt1 | contig 10420 bp, 4 predicted proteins | sample MGYA00244836_ERZ653784 | MGnify/ENA primary metagenome ERZ653784 (study PRJEB26926, sample SAMN06164584) | human gut metagenome | biome: ENVO:00009003; feature: ENVO:2100002; material: ENVO:00002003... | reverse complement strand
TACGAGATGTAGCTCCGTCTCGTGGGCTCGGAGATGTGTATAAGAGACAGCCCCAGGAAGAACCCTCCGCAGACGATAAAATCATCAACCTCAAGCCGCCCGTCTCCGTTTCCGAGCTGGCGGGCATGCTGAAAGCCAAGCCCTTCCAAATCATCAAGGATCTGATGGGCATGGGCATCTTCGCCAACCCGAACACGCCGCTGGATGCGGACGCCGTCAGTTCCATCTGCGACCTCCACGGCTACACATTCGCCCGTGAAAAACGGGAAAAGGGCGGCGGCGTGAAAGCCCAGCAGGAACCCGTCAAGGAACCGGAACCCGTGCCGGTGGTGGAAGAACCCAAAGCCACCCTCATCACGCGCACGCCCATCATCACCGTCATGGGCCATGTGGACCACGGCAAAACATCCCTGCTGGACTACATCCGCAAAACGCGCGTGGCCAAGGGGGAAGCCGGAGGCATTACCCAGCACATCGGCGCCTATACGGTTGACTACAACGGCAGCACGCTCACCTTCCTGGATACGCCGGGCCATGCCATCTTCACGGAAATGCGCGCCCGCGGCGCGGACGTCACGGACATCGTGGTTCTGGTGGTGGCCGCCAATGACGGCATCATGCCCCAGACGCGGGAAGCCATCGCCCACTCCAAGGCAGCCGGCAAAACCATCATCGTCGCCATCAACAAATGCGACCTTCCGGCCGCAGACCCCGTCAAAACCAAGAGCGGCCTGATGGAAGAAGGGCTGGTTCCCACGGACTTCGGAGGCGATGTGGAATGCGTGGAAGTCTCCGCCCTGACCGGGGCCGGCATTGACGACCTTCTCGGCCTTCTCGTCCTCCAGTCAGAAGTGCTGGAACTCCAGGCCAACCCCAAGGCCAACTGCCGCGCCTCCATCATTGAAGCCCGCGTGGAACCCGGCACGGGCAGCTCCGCCACGGCCATCGTGGAAAGCGGCACCATCCGCGTCGGGATGCCCTTCATCTGCGGCCCTTACGCCGGCAAGGTGCGCGCCCTGGTCAACGACCACGGCGAACGCGTCAAAAAGGTAGGGCCCGGCATGCCCGTGGAAATCACCGGCTTCTCTGAAACCCCGAACGTGGGGGACGAACTGGTGGAAATGGAAAACGAACGCGCCGCCAAAAAGCTTGGGGAAGAACGCCAGGAGGAACTGCGCAAGCAGCGCCTGGCCCAGCCCCGCAAGGCACGCATGGAAGAACTGCTCGCCATGATGGGGGACGGCACCCAGAAAGCCCAGCTCAAAATACTCCTGAAGGGGGATGTGCAGGGTTCCGTGGAAGCCATCAGGAAAGCTGTTCTGGACATCCAGTCGGACAAAGTGGAATGCGTCTTCCTGAACGCCTCCGCCGGCCCCATCTCGGAATCGGACGTTCTGCTGGCCTCCTCCTCGGACGCCGTCATCCTGGGCTTCAACGTCAAGGTGGAAGCCAACGCCGTCAAACTGCTCAAGCGGGAAGGCGTGCAGGTAAAACTGTATTCCATCGTTTACGAACTCATTGACCAGGTGCGGGATGCCATGCTGGGCCTTCTGGAACCGGAAACGCGCGAAACCATCATCGGCCACGCCAAAGTGCTCCAGGTCTTCAAGCTCAACAAGGGCCGTGCGGCAGGCTGCATGGTGGAGGACGGGAAAATCCTCCGCAGCTGCGAGGCACGCGTCATCCGCGACAAGACGCCCGTCTTTGACGGTAAAATGTCCACCCTCCGCCGCTTCCAGGATGAAGTGGAAGAAGTCAAGGCAGGTCTGGAATGCGGCATCCGCCTCGGAGACTTCAACGAATACGAAACGGGCGACATCATCGAATGCTACACGCTGGAAAAAATCCAGCAAACGCTGTAACCCCCAAAACAAAAATCATCCAACAGGGACGGAGCTCCTTGCACGCTCCTCCGGGCGTCCGGGAAACCTCCGTCCCTGTCCTTTCCCTTATTCCTCCTTCTCCGATTGAACCAATCGGTCCCTTCATCACTCTATCCCTTCATATGAGCAGACGCACTGACAAGGTAAACGAACTCCTGCGCCGGGAAATAGGCACCACCATTCAGCGGGATTTTGAATTTCCCGGAACAATCGTCACCGTGATTGAAGTGGAAGTGACGGACGATCTGAAAGAGGGGAAAGTATGGGTGGGCGTCGTAGGGAAAATGGCTCCCTCCCAGGTGCTGGAAAAACTGAACTCCCGTCACGGCCTTATCCAGTCCGCCGTGGCCAGGCGCGTGGTGCTGCGCAATACGCCGCGCCTGACCTTCCGTCTGGACGACTCCGCCCAGCGCGGCGTTGATCTGGTCAACCTTCTGGAAGACATTGACAAGAACCTGCCCAAAGCCCCCCCTGCCGATGCGGAAAATGACGGGGAGTAATATTCTTCCCCTGGCTAAGGCACGGTGTCCCCGGCCGTACCGCGCTGGATGCGCCGGGACAGCGGAGGGCCGGAACACGCAGAATCACGCTTCCGGAAAAAATCCGTAACGGGCGGCAAGGCAGCAGGGCCGGAAGATCCCTGTTCCCGTAAGGAATCATCATCGGGAAACGGAAAGAGAAACCGGTGATTCCCTATCTCGTCACCTTTAATCTCAGGAACCGGCGCTCCGGAGAGCCTTTTCCCAGCGCGACCGTATCGCGGAATTCCCCGCAGGCCCCGTCCGGAGTGACGGCCCCTTCGTCAGCCCATTCCTCCAGGTCGGAAGAACTTTCCACATGGAACGTCACATCCGTCGCCTCCGGATTCACAGGCCAGGAAAGCACGAGGTATTTCCCGCCCGCTTCCTCGCGGACAGCCAGCTTCGTCACGCTCCCGCAGGGCTGGTTGGGATCCATGCCCGTAGCATATTTCATCAGATTGGAAATTCCGTCTCCGGCGGGGCAGGCATCCGGGGCCATTTGCTCATCCGGCGTCCCATCCGCAAAATGGTCCTGCTTCCACTTGTCGTACCCCGCCGGGGCAGGAGCAGCTTCCTGGCGCAGCGTGAATGTCCTCTGCTCCCCGCCGCATACGACGGTGACAACGGCTTCCCGCTCCGTTTGCAGCCCGTTTGCTTCCACGGCAATATCCAGCACTGAGGTTCCGGAACCGGAAACGGGGGAAACCGTAACCCATGGCTGGTCACAGGAAACTGTCCAGGGAAGATGCGTCTGCACGGTCAGCCCCGTACCGGAGGCGGCGCATCCTACCGTTTCTTCCGTCTTTTCCAGATTGAAGGGATTCACGTATTCATAGGAAAACGCGCTGGCGGGAATGGGTTCCCTGCCGCTGGTTTCCGGCCCCTCCCATTGCAGGGAAAGGGAGGAGGAAGCCGCCTTCCCCACATAGCCGATGCGGATGGGATGCAGCCCCGCGGTAAGCTTCACCGTCTGAACGGCATTGGGCTGCACATCGCCGGAAACGCCTTCCCGCGCGTTGGAGGCAGCCTGCGTTCCGGGAGTATAGGCATAATCCGCATCAATGAGCTGCATATCGTGCAAATGGACAAAAGCCCTGGAGCCTTCATTGGAATCCGTCTGAAGGTAAAATTGATATTCCCCGGTGACAGGCACCCTGAGATAGCCCGTCAATTCCACCCCCTTCTGACCGGAAAGCCCCGCCTTGACGCTGAGCACATCGGAAACATCCGTCGCACCCGTAGAACAGGGCCCCTCCTCCAGCTGCCGGAAATCCGGCACCCAGTCAAAAGAACGGTTCCACGCGCGCCAGCGCAGCCTTCCCTCCCGCAGGCCAGCGGGGGCGGAAACGGGCGCGATATAACCGGCGTCAAAACTGGTGGAGGCAATGGGGGAGGAACGGCGGGAGCGCAGCGCCTGCGCCTTCATCTTCTCCTGCAGGTCCGGACGGGATGCCGCCAGATTCGCCGCTTCCTGCGGGTCTTTTGCCGTATCGTAGATTTCAAAATCCGTAGCGGGGGCGGCATTCCCCATCCGAATCCCCTTGAAGCCGTCCACAAATATAATCTGCTGCTGCTGCCGCCCTCTCCCCCTGTGTTGCTGGAGGAAATCGCTGTAATTCGGAGTGCTCCCGCTATAGGCATATTCCGCATAAATAACGCCCGTTTTCTGGCGTTCCGGCACCCCTGCCAGCGTAGGCAGCAGGGAAACGCCGTCACAACGGGACGGCACGGGCACTCCGGCCGCGTCCGCAAAAGTAGCCATCCAGTCCTGGAACTGGCTGACATTCAAACTGATTCCGCTGGGAACCACACCGGGCCAGCGTACCACGGCCGGAACACGCATGCCGCCTTCCCAGCAATCGCGCTTAATGCCGTCCATCATCCCGTAGCTCATGAAATACGCGGGATCCTGCGCGCCGTTGCCGTAATTGCCGGAACCGGGTTCATTGTGGGGGCCGTTGTCGGACGTGAAGACAATCATCGTATTGTCATCAATGCCCAAATCCTTAAGCAGCTGGATCATGTCCTTCAGGACGTCATCCACCCGGCGAATCATCGTGGCGTGGCGGGATTCCGTTCTTCCAAAAACCTCATGTTCCGGGTAGATATAGGTATCCGGAGAAAAGTTCCCCTCCACCCCCGACCATCCGTCCGCAGCGGTATTGCAGGCTTCATAGCCGTCTTTTTTCTCCCACTGGAGGCCGCCGTCCCTTCCCAGCCCCGCCGGATAGGCACAGGCGGGAGCGGACAGACTGCCGTGGGGAGCCGGGAAAGCCAGATACAGGAAGAAAGGCCGGGAAGGAGTTTTCTCATGGTGGTCCACAATCCACTGTTTGGCGCGGGCCCCGAACAAATCCGTATCATAGGCGGTGCCCGGAACTTTCGCGCTGACGCTCTCCCACGCCGGAGCCGCGGCCTGGTCATTATATTCGTAAATATCCTGGGAACCCGCCGTCAAATAATGGTAATGCCCCGCCAAATGCTTGATGATTCCGTAAAAATAATCAAACCCGCGCATGTGGGGAGCCGCGGTCAGAGCCTTGCCGCTCTGTCCGCCTCCGCCCACGCCCCATTTCCCGATGGCCGCCGTATGGTAACCCGCGCTTTTCAGCAGCGTTCCCAGCGTATGGGAATTCTCGATAGGGTAATCAAACGTATTGTTGCGCACCACCCGGGAATGCCCCTGGTGAACGCCCAGCAGCAGGGAAGCGCGGGCCGGAGCGCATACCGGAGCCGCACTGTAATGGCGCCTCAGCTGCATGCCCTCCGCCGCCATCGTGTCCAGGGTAGGCGTCTTGAATTCATTCCTGCGGGTCACCTGCCTGCCGTTTTTATCCTGCTGCGTCCAGTTGACGCTCATATCCCCCCAGCCCATGTCATCCACCAGGACAAAAATAATGTTGGGCCTGGCTCCGGAAACATGCGCCGGCATGTCCGGCTTTTCCGCTACATCCGTCTGCAGCGTCAGCCAGCCGGATGCGGCATCATAATTCCATGAAACCGCCCCTTCAGGCAGTTCCTTTACGGTGACGGGGGCGCCCATATCCGGCCGGAACTGCACGCCCAGCGTATGCCTGCCCGGCCATTCGGAAATCAAATCCTCAAAGGAGGAATCAAACAAAACCACATATTCCCTTGCCTGCTGGGCAGGGGTTTCCGGCCGGACGGCGGAGTTTTGCGGCACGCCGTCCAGCGTAGCCACATGGAGACGCCCCAGCGTCAGGGATGAACTGGGCAGGGAAATATCCCCATCCACAGTCAGGGTGCCTCCCGGCGCATAAGTAATCGTTCCTGAAAAGGCGCCGCTGCCGCCCAGTGCGCAGCTGCCCTGCACCACCAGGTCCACCTCCGGAATTTCTCCGTCAAAATGCATGGAGGAATTATTCAGCGTTATCGTCACATTGCTGCCTGCGCTCCGGATTTCCCCCGCCTTGACATTCCTGTCCGTATAAGTGACCCGGGCATCATCCAGAAGCGTCTGCCGCAGCGTTCCCTTATCCCCGGTAATGCCGGAAGAGCCGGAAAGAATCACGTTGCCGTCCACACCCGCCTCCGTCAGGTCCAGCGTGGAATTTTCCAGCGCCAACTCCGTGTCTGCGCCAATGTTCCATTGTCCGGACGCCTTGGCCTCCGTTCCGGAAAAAGTCACGGACGCGTTTTCCCGCGTCACCAGGGCCCCCTGGTACAAAGACATGCCTTCCAGGCGGGCAGCGTCTTCCACCGTCACCGTATTGCCCATGCCCCGGTCCGCCAGATCCAGCGTCGGAATTCCCTTTCCGGCGTTCAGCACAAAACCGATGAGGCCGGAAATATTGTTCAGCAGCATCCCTTCCCCGATGCGCACGGCGCCTCCGCCCGTCACTGTCACGCGCCGCGGAACATCGCCTTCCGAAGTCAGGGAATACAATCCCCCGGACGGAGCGTCATCGTCATGCCCCACATACAGGCTGCGCCCTTCAGCCACATGCCACTCCTGGTCCGCGGCTACGCGCAGCTGGGCGACCCCGAAATCCGCAGAATAACCGCCTTCTCCGGCATTTTCCACGGTAATGCCGCCCTCCTCCACGCGCAAATATACATCCTTGTTCGTGTTTTTAATGAACAATGGGATTTTGCCTTCCGGCTGGCTGTTAAGCCCCTCAATCCTGACGCCCTTCAAATAGCGGCCCCCCGCGCCCAATCCGCCGACATCCGTCCTTCCCGCGGAATCCGTTCCATTGGTTACCATCCAATGTTCATAGGCGGAAGCGGCGGCCCCTGGCGCGGAAGAGGCGGCAACGCTTCCGACACTCCAGTTGGACAGGGAACCCCACTGGTAATCGGCGCCCCTCCAGACATATTCAACATCAGCCGACCTAGCTGGAGCAAGGAACAGAAGAAAAAAGAGGAGAACGGTAAAAAAACGGTGCGGGAACATGGCTGGCTGGCGAAACGATGACCCGGAGGACATCACGCCGAAGAACGGACTGCCTGGGGAATCATACCGGTTATTGATGTTAAATGTTAAAAAATGCCGAATTTTGTTGGCTGAAAATGAACAAGCCGCCAGTTTCAAAGAAAAAACGGACGGCTTGAACAAGTGTATCAGGGACATGGGCTTCAACGTCTGCGGCGGCGCATCATTAGTGCAGCCATGCCCAGAATACTGAGAGAGGCGGTCGCCGGTTCAGGGATCGTATTCAGTTCAATGGCGCCCAATCCGACAAAGTAACCCTGCGTTTCCTGTCCCCTGTTCAGGGAAAGCTCAAGGGTATAAGTATTGCCGGCAGACAGGGTTACTGCCTGGTTCAGCGTTCCTTCCTCATGGATGCCGGAAGACCCTCCGAGTTGCCCCAGCGTTCCCACGCTGGCCTGTTGGGAACTGCCGGCATTAACATCACCCGTACCCAGATAAGTCAGGTTAGAATTGCTGCAACTAGCCAAAACATTGTCACCCAGCTTCAAATCAAAGGTATAAGCGCCTCTCCGGTCACTATTCTGAACCGCATTAGCACCACTGAATGTAAAAAGATTCAGAGCTATGGAATCAACGGTGACGGCTTCCGTTACGGTAAAGGACAAAGAGACGCTCCACGCATTCCCGTTGCCGACATTTATATTGGGACTCAAAAAGGAGTCAACGTAGTTGGAACCCGTCTTCTGGTTTGAAACCCCAGTGAATGTCTGACTGGTCAGGGAAGCTCCGGTGGTTTCAGGCTGGTAAAAGCTCGTTGTTGCTTGAGGATTTGCCTGATAATCAAACACAATAGCCGAATGGGCGGAACCAGCAAGAGCAAGGATGGAGACAATGACAGGGAATGTTTTCTTCATGATTCTGGCAACTTTAGATTATCTGAATTTCTGGAACAGAAACTCGGTTTTTCTCTACCGGATTAAGAATCCTGAAAATGTTTTTTACGCTGGATAAGAATATAATCCTTTGATAATAAATTGTATAAATCGTTAAAATTTAAAAAGAGGCAATTCCTGCCTTCTCTTTTCAGAGAAGGCAGGAGGGATAAAGTGGTTTCTTTTTAAAATTTTACGTTGACACCGGATTCTTAATTCGCTTTCCATGCATTATTCTGTTACAGAATGCCATGCACCGGGCCCGTTCCAAAAATCCGGTCTTGGAACGGGCCCGGTTGAAAAAAGATGCTTAGAGCCTGCGGCGGCGCATCATCAATGCGGCCAGCCCCAAAAGCCCCAGGGAGGCCGTGGCGGGTTCGGGAACCACTTCCCCATTAATCTGAATTTCCGTAAGACCGATAAAACAGCCGCTGGTGTAGGCCTCGTTATTGGAAGCCGTAACAGTTAACGTCATGGATTCCCCGGCTTTCAACAACACATTGTCATATTCATAGCTTCCCGTATGAACACCATCCCAAGATCCATAGGACGCATTTGTACCGGTGGCTCCGTTATAGGCCAGCGTCTGATTTTCCTGCCCGCTCATGCCAAGGGTGATATTGACAGGTTTATTTACACTGCCTTCGTTTCCTCCAACATAATTGTTATTGGCCACACCGCCCCCGGCATTCTGCGCGGCGCCGGATCCATTGAATCCTATCATGGAAAGATCAATGGAAGAAATCAGCATATCCTGGGAGCCGTCGTTGGTAAACGTGAAAGAAACGCTCCATGTATTATTCTGATTATTACCCACATTGGAATTGGGGGAGAATACGGAGGCCGGAATAGAACCTGAAGCCAGCAGGTCATTGCCCGCAGAACTCTTGCTGAAATCCTGGGAAGCAATCGAGGTGGAAGTGGAGAGTCCCGCATCGGAGACCGTACTCACAGTGACGGAATCCAGGGAAGTCCCGGTTCGGTTAAACGTAGTGGTGCACAGCACCGCGGCCTGGGAAGCCGCCGCGCCAAGAGCCAGGGACGCAATGATTATCAATGTTTTCTTCATAACTGGGGAAGGTTGAATGGTGTCAACCTTTTCCGTTTAGCGGATTCCAAATCCGAAGTCAACACTAAACGATAGAAACGAGATGTTTATACAAATATAGGAACAGCGGCGTCCTATAATCAGAAGCTTTACCACAGAAGATTTAAAACCATCATAAAATTTACAACACCAATTATTTATGCATAATAAAAAGGAGTGGATTTACTTTTCGGATTTGGAATCCGTTCCCTATTTTCCCCCCTTTCACTAACGGCTTGCCAGAAGGCGGGAGAAAAGTTAAGTTCCGTGAACGGACAGCCTGTCCATGAGATGGCTGGCCCTTTTTCCAACATGAACGGTTACTGCTATTTCATTCTGGGGATATTGGTCCTGGCGGCCGGTTATTTCACTTACGGGCGGGTGCTGGAAAGGATTTTCCGGCCGGACGCCTCCCGGCAAACTCCCGCCGTGGCCTGTACGGACGGCGTGGATTATGTGGTTATGCCGCGCTGGCGCGTTTTTCTCATCCAGTTGCTGAACATTGCAGGGCTGGGGCCCATTTTCGGCGCCGTCATGGGCGTGCTGTACGGGCCGGCCGCGCTTTTGTGGATCGTTTTCGGCTGCATTCTGGGCGGAATGGCGCACGACTACTTCTCCGGCATGATTTCCCTGCGGCACAAGGGGGAAAACCTGCCGGAAATCCTGGGGCGCTACCTGGGCAGCCAGGCCCAGTGGATCAGCCGCGCCGTCTGCATCGTATTCAGCGTGCTGGTGGGCGTCGTCTTCGCCGTGGGGCCCGCCGCCATCCTGTCCCCCATGACGGGCTGGAGCGTTTCGGCATGGGTTTGGATTATCTTCGGCTATTATTTTCTGGCGACCATTCTTCCCATCCAGGCTATCATGGGAAAGGTCTATCCTCTTTTTTCCGTCGCCCTGATCATCATGGTCATGGGCATTCTGGGCGTGATGCTCCTGGCGCCCTTTGCGGATTCCATGCCGGCCTGGATGCACCTGCCCCGCATGGAAGTGCTTCCGGATCTGGACTTTTTCCATAACCGCCATCCGGCGGATTTCCCGCTTTTCCCCGTGATGTTCATCACCATCGCCTGCGGAGCCGTGAGCGGCTTCCATGCCACACAGTCCCCGCTGATGGCGCGGTGTCTGAAAACGGAGCGGGAAGGGCTGCCCGTCTTTGGCGGGGCGATGATTACGGAAGGCATCATCGCTTTCATATGGGCCGCCGCCGCGCTGACCTTCTACGGCTCTCCGGAAGCCCTGGGAGGGGCTACCGCCAACGGAAAGGCTCCGGCGCTGGCCATTCAGACGATTTCCGAATCCTGGATGGGGAGCGTCGGCTCCATCCTGGTCATGATCGGCGTGGTCATCCTCCCCATCAGCACGGGGGACGGCGCCCTGCGGGTCACGCGCCTGATGATTGCGGACTGCTTCAAGCTGAGCCAGGAACAGCTGAGCCGCCGCCTGATGATCGCCATCCCTCTCTTCGCTGCGGCCATTGCCGTCAGCAGCATGGACTATGCCGTCATCTGGCAGTACTTCGGCTGGGCCAACCAGCTGCTGGCCGCCGCCACGCTCTGGGCCGTTTCCATTTACCTGCGCAGCAAAAACCGCTGCTGCTGGCC
>ENA-OZLL01000435-OZLL01000435.1-human-gut-metagenome-genome-assembly--contig:-NODE-435-length-10436-cov-3.074752_pt1 | contig 10436 bp, 8 predicted proteins | sample MGYA00244836_ERZ653784 | MGnify/ENA primary metagenome ERZ653784 (study PRJEB26926, sample SAMN06164584) | human gut metagenome | biome: ENVO:00009003; feature: ENVO:2100002; material: ENVO:00002003... | reverse complement strand
CAGGGTGGGGTCATAAGCCGTGATGGGGCGGATATCGCCGTAAGGCACCAGACCCAGCTTGATGAGGGCCTGGAAGCCGTTGCAGATGCCCAGCATCAGGCCATCGCGCTGCTGCAGCAGACGGCGCACCGCCTCGGTGACCTCCGGGTTGCGGAAGAAGGATGCAATGAACTTTGCACTGCCGTCCGGCTCGTCGCCGCCGGAGAAGCCGCCGGGAATGACGATCATCTGTGCGGTCCTGACGGTAGCTGCAAAGCGCTCGACGCTGTCTGCGACATCGGCGCTCGTGAGGTTGCGGACGATGAATTGCTCGGCGTCCGCGCCTGCCTCGAGCAGCGCGCGCTGCGTGTCGTACTCGCAGTTCGTGCCGGGGAAAACGGGGATGAGCGCTTTGGGGCGCGCCTGCTTGACGGCGGGGGCGACGCGCGTCTTCGTTTCATGGGAAAAGCTCTCGACCGTGCCGCTGTCCCGCGTCTTTGTCGGGTAGACGGCTTCGAGCACGGCGTCGTTCAGCGCGGCAAGCTCTTCGATGGAGGCACTGTCCGCGCCGAGGGCAATGACCTTTTCCGCTGTGGTGACGCCGATGCGCACGGCGTCGGAGACTTCATCGCTCAGCTCGGCGACAATCGCGCCTGGCATGGGGGCGAACCAGTCAAGCACCGTATTTTCCGCGGCGAAGCCGATCTCGTTGCCGAAGGACATCTTCATCACCGCCTCGGCAAGGCCGTTTTCGACCGCCCACGCACTCACGACCTTGCCCGCGCGCGCAAGCGCGGTGAAACGCTCCCACGCGGCGGCCTGCTGCTCGGGCGTTTTGCCTGCGAAGAGGTAGACACCGTGGCCCACCGCCTTCAGGTCGGTCGTCAGCAGCTCGCCTTCGAGCAGCGGCGCGATGGCGAAGGAGATGAGCGTCGGCGGCACATCGCGGTCAAGAAAGCTGCCGGACATGGAGTCCTTGCCGCCGATGGCGGCGGCGCTCAGCTCCAGCTGCGCGTCCAGCGCGCCGAGCAGCGCCGCGAAGGGCTTGCCCCAACGCGCGGGCTCATTGCGGAGCTTTTCAAAAAATTCTTGCAGGGAAAGATATGCTTTATGATAGTCTGCGCCTGCGGCGACGAGCTTGGCGACCGAGGTATAGACCGCGTCGTGCGCACCGCGATAGGGGTCGGCGCTCAGCGCGTCGGGGTCGCAGCCCCAGGCCATCACGCTGCCCTGCGCGGTCTTCTCGCCGGGGAGGACGGGCAGGAGCGCCGCCATCGCCTGCGCGGGGCTGCGCTGCGTCCTGCCGCCAAAGGGCATGAGGAGCGTCCCCGCGACGACGGTGGAGTCGAAGCGCTCGACAAGGCCACGGCGGGACGCGCTCTTGAGGCTGCCTGCCATGCCGCGCAGCGTTTGAGCTGCGGCGGGAGCGGCACATTCCCTCGCGGGGACGGCGACGGAGGCGTGCTTCGTCGCGCCGTTGGTGTCAAGGAAGGCGCGGGAGAGGTCGGCGATCGTCTGTCCGCGCCAGCGCATGACCATGCGGGGGCTTTCGGTCACGACCGCCACGCGGTAGGCCTCTAAGTTTTCCGCCGCGGCAGCGGCGATGAATTTCGCCTCGTTCTCCGGTGCGACGACGACCGCCATGCGCTCCTGCGATTCGGAGATCGCAAGTTCCGTGCCGTCGAGGCCCTCGTACTTCTTGCGCACGGCGTCGAGGTCGATGATGAGTCCGTCCGCCAGCTCGCCGACCGCGACGGACACGCCGCCCGCGCCGAAGTCGTTGCAGCGCTTGATGAGGCGCGTGACCGCGCCGTCGCGGAACAGACGCTGGATCTTGCGCTCCTCGGGCGCATTGCCCTTTTGCACCTCGCTCGCCATCGTGGAAAGCGATTTCATATCGTGGCTCTTGGAGGAGCCGGTCGCGCCGCCGATGCCGTCGCGCCCCGTGCGCCCGCCGAGCAGGATGACCACATCACCCGGCGCGGGACGCTCGCGCACGACATTGCTCGCAGGCGCGGCGGCGACGACCGCGCCGCACTCAAGGCGCTTGGCGACATAGCCCTCGTGATACAGCTCCGCGACATGGCCGGTGGCAAGGCCGATCTGGTTGCCGTAGGAGGAGTAGCCCGCCGCGGCGGTCTGCGCGAGCTTGCGCTGCGGGAGCTTGCCTGAAAGCGTTTCGGCAAGCGCCTTTCTCGGGTCGCCGCCGCCCGTCACACGCATTGCTTGATGGACGTAGGCACGGCCGGAGAGCGGATCGCGGATGCACCCGCCGATGCAGGTGGCCGCGCCGCCGAAGGGCTCGATCTCGGTGGGGTGGTTATGCGTTTCGTTTTTGAACATCAAAAGCCAGTCCTGCTCCTTGCCGTTCACCACGGCGGGTACATGGATAGAGCAGGCGTTGATCTCCTCGCTCTCGTCGAGCTCGGGGAGCAGACCGCGGACCTTGAGCGTCTTTGTGCCGATGGTCGCAATATCCATAAGCGTCTGCGGGCGCTGGGCGGCCTTCTCCGCGCCGTAGACCTCCTCGCGCGCAGCAAGATAGCGCGCGTAGGCACCCTTGACGGCGGGATCGTCGATGCGGATCTCGTCAAGGTGTGTGGAGAAGGTCGTGTGGCGGCAGTGGTCGGACCAGTAGGTATCGACCACGCGCAGCTCGGTCACGGTGGGGTCGCGGCGCTCGGTCTCGCGGAAATAGTCTTGCAGCGCCTTGAGGTCGGCGATATCCATGGCAAGCCCCATGGAGGAGAGCAGCGCGGAGAGCGCGGCCTCGCCCATGGCGGTAAAGCCCTCGACGGACGCAACGCGCTTTGGCTCGGCAAGCTCCTCGGCGAGCGTTTCGGGCTTTGCAAGGCTCGCCTCGCGGCTTTCGACGGGGTTGATGACATAGCGCTTGACCGCCTCGACATCGGCATCCGTCAGCATCCCATAGAGCGCGTAGACCTTTGCTGTGCGGATGCGCGGGCGCTCGCCTTGGCTCAAAAGCTGGATGCACTGCGCTGCGCTGTCTGCGCGCTGGTCGAACTGACCGGGCAGGGGCTCGACGGCAAAGACCGCGCAGGCGTCCTGCGTGTCCGTCGCGTCGGACACAAGGTCCAGCGGCGGCTCGGAGAACACGCTCCTGCAGGCATTTTCAAAGAGAGGGGCCTCGATCCCATCCACATCATAGCGGTTCCAGATACGCGCGGCGCGCAGGCCCTGCACGCCGAGAAAATCGTGGCAGTCCGTCAGCAGCGCCTCGCACTCGGGCGCGAGACCTTGCCGCTTTTCCACATAGGTCCGAAATACCATTTTATCCTCTCTCCTCCCGCGCCGCGAGCGCGGCGCTGCCGATGTCGCCGCGGCAGTATTTGTTGGCAAAAGCTACGCCCTCCGCCAGCCGGTACGCCTCCTCGACGGCGGCCCTCAGCGTGGGGGCGGCGGCGGTGATGCCGAGCACGCGCCCGCCCGCGGTCAGGAGCGTATCGCCGTCCTTTTTTGCGCCCGCGACATAGCAGTGCGCAGCGGCCTCCTCGCTCATCGTGATGGGAAAGCCGCTCTCATACTTTTTGGGGTAGCCCTCGGACGCGAGCACGACGCAGCAGGCGGAACCGGTCGAAAATTCCACGCTCGCGTCCGCGAGCGTACCGTTCGTCGTCGCCTGCATGACGGTGAGCAGGTCGCTTTTGAGCAGCGGCAGCACCGCCTGCGTTTCGGGGTCGCCGAAGCGGCAGTTGTACTCCACGACCTTCGGGCCGCTCTTGGTGAGCATCAGCCCGAAGTAGAGGCAGCCGCGGAAGGGGCGGCCCTCGGCGCGCATCGCGCGGATCGTCGGCAGGAAGATATTCTCCATGCACTCCGCCGCAAGCTCCTTTGTATAATACGGGTTCGGCGCGACCGCGCCCATGCCGCCGGTGTTGGGACCTTTGTCGCCGTCGAGCGCACGCTTGTGGTCCATGGAGGAGACCATCGGCACGAGCGCTTCGCCGTCGGTGAAGCTCAGCACCGAGACCTCGGGACCCTCCATATATTCCTCGATGACGACGCGCGCGCCGCTCTGACCGAAGGTCTTATCCTCGATCATCGCGCGCACGGCGGCCTTCGCCTCCTCGACTGTCTGCGCGACGACGACGCCCTTGCCGAGCGCGAGACCGTCCGCCTTGACGACGATGGGCGCACCCTCGGCGTCGATGTAGGCACAGGCGGAGGGCGCGTCGGTAAAGACGCGGTATTTTGCGGTGGGGATGTTGTATTTTTGCATCAAGTTCTTTGCAAACGCCTTGCTCGCCTCGATGACGGCGGCCTTTTTGTCAGGGCCGAAGCAGGGGATGCCCGCCGCGCTCAGCGCGTCCACCGCGCCGAGGGCGAGGGGATCGTCCGGCGCGACAACGGCATAATCAATGCCGTGCGCCTTGGCAAATTCGACCTGCGCGGGGATGTCCTTCGCACCGATCTCACTGACGCAGACTGCGTCGGCGGCGATGCCGCCGTTGCCGGGCAGACAGTAAATTTTCTCGACCGCGGGATTTTCCTTCAGCTTTTTAATGATGGCGTGTTCGCGGCCGCCGCCGCCGATGACCATGAGCTTCATGGAGAAATTCCTCCTTGCTTAATGATGGAACAGGCGCATACCCGTGAACGCCATAGTGATGCCGTGTTTGTTCGCCGTCTCGATGACATTGTCGTCGCGGATCGAGCCGCCCGGCTCGACGATGTAGGAAGCGCCGCTCTTGCGCGCGCGCTCGACATTGTCGCCGAAGGGGAAAAAGGCGTCCGAGCCGACGGTCACGCCGCGCTGCTGCGCGAGCCAAGCGCGCTTTTCCTCGCCCGTGAGCGCCTCGGGGCGCTCCTTAAAGATATGCTGCCACGCGCCGTCGGCGAGCACATCGTCGCACTCGTCGGAGAGGTAGACATCGATGGCGTTGTCGCGGTCAGGACGGCGGATGCCGTCCACGAACGAGAGAGCGAGCACCTTCGGATGGCGGCGGAGATACCAGTTGTCCGCCTTCTGCCCCGCCAGACGGGTGCAGTGGATGCGGCTTTGCTGGCCCGCGCCCACGCCGACGGTCTGAGCGTCCTTCACATAGCAGACGGAGTTGGACTGGGTGTATTTGAGCGTGATGAGGGCAAGGAGCATATCGCGCTTTGCACCCTTGGGCAGGTCTTTATTTTCGGTGACGATGTTCGTGAGCAGGCTTTCATCGATTTTGCAGTCGTTGTGCCCCTGCTCGAAGGTGATGCCGAAAACATCCTTCTGCTCCAGCGGCGCGGGAACATAGGCGGGGTCGATCTGCACGATGTTGTACTTGCCGCCCTTTTTCGTCTTCAGGATGACAAGTGCCTCCTCGCTGAACGAGGGGGCAATGATGCCGTCGGAGACCTCGTTTTTCAGATATGCGGCGGTGGCGGCGTCGCACTCGTCGGAGAGCGCCGCCCAGTCGCCGTAGGAGCAGAGGCGGTCCGCGCCGCGGGCGCGGATGTAGGCACAGGCGATGGGGGAGAGCGCCGCGTCAGGCGCGACGAAATAGACCCTTTTGTCCACCTCGTCGAGCGGCAGGCCGAGCGCCGCGCCCGCGGGAGAGACATGCTTGAAGCTTGCCGCGGCGGGCTGGCCCGTCGCCTCCTTCAGCTCGCGCACGAGCTGCCAGGAGTTGAAGGCGTCGAGCAGGTTGATGTAGCCGGGCTTGCCGTTGAGAACCGTAAAGGGAAGGGCTGCGCCGTTTTTCATGAAAACACGCGCGGGCTTCTGGTTGGGGTTGCAGCCGTATTTGAGTTCCAGCTCGTTCATATCGTCCTCCTCAGTCGCCTAAGTTTTTGTTGAACAGCTTTACCTCGCCGTTCATGTTCGTATAAAGGGAGACCTTGTTGTCCGCGTTGAGCGCCGCCCAGACTTCTTCGGGCGAGGGGACGCTCGCCTCCATCGGCTCGCCCGCAAAGGTGGGCAGGGGGTTTCCGTCCCCCTGATAGGTGCTGATGAAATAGCCCTTGCCCTCGTCGCAGCCTTCGTAGCAGAAGAACTCGCGCAGACAGCGCCCATCCTTACGCTTGAGGATGGACAGCTCGAAGGAGCCGTCCTCGTGCATGATGGCGGAGATGCGCGGCGTCCAGTTCGGCTCGTCCGGCTCGTATTCGCGTGTCATGAGGCCGCGGCGAAAGTCGCCGTGCTCGCAGATGGTGTCGGTCTGGTCGCCGTTCGTCACGACGAGGTCGCGCCCCATCGTGCGCACGGGATGATAGATGATGAGGCTGGGGTCAGAGAGCTTGGCGGGGTCGTACGCCTCGGTGCGGATGCCGTCCTCGGTCTTGACAAAGACGCGGTTGCGGCTGTTCTCGCTGCGCCCCATGATGAAATAATACACACAGCGGCGTCCGACAAGGATGCCGCGGCCGGGATAAGAGGTCGCCCTTAAAAACTCCAGAAAATCAGTCATTTTTCTGCTCCTTCTCTCTTACGATCTCTGCGCAGACGCGCTCTGCCGCAAGCGGCAGCATCTGCCATTCCGCCTGCTCCATCACGCGCCGCTGTAACGTTTCGGGCGTGTCGTCCGGCGCGATCTCCACCGCCTTTTGCAGCAGGATCTCGCCGCCGTCGGGAATTTCGTTGACAAAGTGCACCGTCGCGCCCGTGACCTTCACGCCGCGCGCGAGCGCGGCCTCATGCACCCGCAGGCCATACATGCCCTTGCCGCAGAAGGCGGGGATCAGGGACGGATGGACATTCAGGATGCGCCGCGGCCACTGCTTTGTAAATTCTGCGCTGAGGATGACCGTAAAGCCTGCGAGGAGAATGAGGTCGATCTCCTGCTCGCGCAGCAGCACGGAAAGCTCGTTTTCAAACGGCTCCTGCCCACAGGAGGGCGTGAGCACGCGCGCCGCAACACCCGCGTTTTCCGCCCGCGTGAGCGCATAGGCCCCCGCGCGGGAAGAAACGACCAGCACGATCTCGCCGTGCGGCATTTTTCCGTCACGCTGCGCGTCGAGCAGCGCCTGCAAATTCGTGCCGCCGCCGGAGACCAGCACGGCGATGCGGGCGGGTGTCAGCATAGCTCCACCTTTTCCTCGCCCAATACGATCTCACCGATGACGCCGGCCTCCTGACCGAGAGAATGCAGCGCGGCGAGCGCCTTGACGGCGCTGTCCTTTGCAGCGACGAGCACCATGCCTGTGCCCATGTTGAAGGTGTTGAACATATCGCGCTCCGAGATGCCGCCCATGCGCGAGAGCAAGGGGAAGATCGGCGGGATGCGCAGCGCTTTCTTTTCAATCTTCGCGCACAGGCCGTCGGGAATGCAGCGCGGAATGTTCTCATAGAAGCCGCCGCCGGTGATGTGACTGATGCCGCGGATATCGGCGGCTTCGATGGCCGCTAACACAGGACGGACATAGATCTTTGTCGGGCGCAGCAGCTCCTCGCCCAGCGCGCAGCCCAGCTCACCGTAATACCGCCCGAGGTCGGCGTTCTCCACATCGAACACCTTGCGCACGAGCGAGTAGCCGTTGGAGTGCAGCCCGCTGGAGGGCAGCGCGATGACCACGTCTCCCGGCTGCATTTTGTTCTTGTCCAGAATTTTGCCACGGTCCACGACGCCCACGGCAAAGCCCGCAAGGTCATAGTCGTCCGGCTTCATCGTGCCAGGGTGCTCGGCGGTCTCGCCGCCGATGAGCGCACAGCCCGCGCGTACGCAGCCCTCGGATACGCCCGAGACCAGCGACACGACCTTTTCCGGGATGTTCTTGCCGATGGCGATGTAGTCGAGGAAGAACAGCGGCTTCGCCCCGCAGCAGATGATGTCGTTGACGCACATCGCCACGCAGTCGATGCCGACGGTGTTGTGACGATCCATGAGCTGCGCGATGCGCTGTTTGGTGCCCACGCCGTCCGTGCCGGAGACCAGCACCGGCTTTTCAAGCCCGTGCAGATCCAGCGAGAAAAGCCCGCCGAAGCCGCCGAGATCGGAGATCACATCGGCTGTGAGCGTGCGCTGCACATAGCGGTTCATCATTTTTACGCCCTGATAGCCCGCCTCGATGTCAACGCCGGCGGCCGCGTATGCTTCCGAGTGAGAGATGCCCATAATGTCATTCCTTTCCGGTCCAGCAGTAGGTGCAGACCTTGTCCCTGTCAATACCGATCGCCTCCAGCAGCCCGTCAAGGGACTGATAGGAGAGTGAATCAAAGCCAAACTGTGCGCAGATCTCGTGCAGCAGGCATTTTCCGCGCTCGGTGCGGCTGTCGGCGTATTCCTCCAGATGCTTTTGGCCCTCGTTGCCCTCCAGCTCCTGCACCATGCGGCGCGCGAGCAGGTCCATGGCGCTGTTGCCGCGCGAAAAGTTCAGGTAGCGGCAGGGGTACATGATGGGCGGGCAGGCCGAGCGCATATGGACCTCCGCCGCGCCGGTGCTGTATAAAAAATCCACGGTCTCGCGCAGCTGCGTGCCGCGCACGATGGAGTCATCCACAAACAGCAGCTTCTTCCCCTCGATCAGCTCCGGCACGGGGATCTGCTTCATGCGCGCCACTCTGCTGCGCACCTGCTGATCCTCCGGCATGAAGGAGCGCGGCCAGGTCGGGGTGTATTTCACAAAGGGGCGCGCAAGGGGCTTGCCGCTGTGGTTGGCATAGCCCATGGCGTGCGGCACGCCGGAATCCGGCACGCCGGCGACAAAATCCACATCGGGCACGCCGCCGCGCTCCGCCTCATCCCGCGCCATGATCGCGCCGTTGCGATAGCGCATCAGCTCCACGTTCACACCCTCGTAGTTGGAGTTCGGGTAGCCGTAATAGGTCCAGAGGAAGGCGCAGATCTTCATCTGCTTACCCGCCGGCGAGAGCGTTTCAAAGCCGCGCGCGTTCAGCCGGACGATCTCCCGCGGCCCCAGCTCATAGGCATCCTGATAGTCGAGCTTATGATAGGCGAAGGACTCGAACGATACGCAGCAGCCGTCCTCGCGCTGCCCGATCAGCACAGGGAGGCGCCCCATGCTGTCACGCGCGGCGATCAGCTCTCCTTCCTCGGTCAAAATCAGGATCGTCATGGAGCCGTCGATGACCTCCATCGCGTGGAGGATGCCGGAGACAAGGTCGTTTTCCTGATTGATGAGCGCGGCGGTCAACTCGGTGACATTCACGCGGCCGCTGCTCAGCGTCAGAAATTGCTGGCCCTTGTCGGAGAGATACGCCTTCACCAGCTCGTCGGTGTTGTTGATGATGCCGACCGTCACGATGGCGTACAAGCCCAGATGGGAGCGCACGAGCAGCGGCTGGGGGTCGCTGTCGCTGATGCAGCCGAGCCCCGCGTGGCCGCGGAAGTCCGCGAGGTCCCGCTCAAACTTCGTCCGAAAGGGCGTATTTTCAATGTTGTGTATCTGGCGCTGGAAGCCCTCCTTCTTGTCAAAGAGCACCATTCCGCCGCGGCGCGTGCCGAGGTGAGAATGATAGTCCGTGCCGAAGAAGACATCCAGCGCGACATCGCGGTCCGAGACCGCGCCGAAAAAGCCCCCCATTACGCAAAGAACAGCTCAGAGAGCGTCATGGGGTCGATGTACTTTCCGTCCCGATAGACGCGCATATTGCCGGAGGAGATCTCGTCGATCAGCATCACGCTGCCATCCGGCGCGTAGCCGTACTCAAACTTGATGTCGTAGAGGACAAGGCCCTTTTCGCGCAGGTCATCCGCGACGATCTCGGTGATCTTCTGCGTCATGGCCTTGATGTCGTCATACTGCTGCTCGGTCATCACGCCCAGCACCACAAGACCGTCCTTCGTCACCAGCGGATCGCCCAGCGCGTCATTTTTGAAGGTCGTCTCCACATAGGCGGGCAGGTCGGCGCCCTCTTCAATGTACTCACCGTAGCGGCGGCGGAAGCTCCCCACCGCCTTGAGACGGCAGATGACCTCCAGCCCGTGGCCGAAGACCTTCGCGGGCAGGACCTCCATCGTGGTCTCCTTCAGATCCGCGGAGACATAGTGCGTGCGGATGCCGGCGGCGTTGATCTTTTCAAAAAAGTGCTTGGTCATGCGCAGGTTGACATTGCCCACGCCCTCGATGGTCAGTCCCACGCTGTTCTCGCCGGGGTCAAACACGCCGTCCTTTCCGGTGCAGTCGTCCTTGAACTTGAGGAGGTAGTTGCCGTTGTCCAATGCGAATACGTCCTTGGTCTTTCCGGTATATACGAGTTTCATCTTCTTGTGCTCTCCTTTATGTTTTTTTGAAGTGTATTTTCCTGATTTACTGATAGAGCGCACGGACCTCTTCGTCCGCACGCAGCACGCCGTCGCGCTCGCGCTCGCGCGCCTCGTCCAGCTTTTGGGCGAGCTCCGCGTCGGAGACCGCCATGATCTGCACCGCCAGCAGCGCGGCGTTCTTCCCGCCGTCCACCGCCACCGTCGCCACCGGGATGCCGCTCGGCATCTGCACGGTGGAGAGCCTGTCTCTTATACACATCTCCGAGCCCACGAGACGGAGCTACATCTCGT
>ENA-OZLL01000418-OZLL01000418.1-human-gut-metagenome-genome-assembly--contig:-NODE-418-length-10628-cov-6.342098_pt1 | contig 10628 bp, 14 predicted proteins | sample MGYA00244836_ERZ653784 | MGnify/ENA primary metagenome ERZ653784 (study PRJEB26926, sample SAMN06164584) | human gut metagenome | biome: ENVO:00009003; feature: ENVO:2100002; material: ENVO:00002003... | reverse complement strand
CCGTCTCGTGGGCTCGGAGATGTGTATAAGAGACAGCATATGTATATGGCAACTGAGGATATCCCCCAAATCGCATATATGGCTTTAAATCGGCGCTGGGGGATATCCACCATATGCGTTAACAGGCGGCTTTTCTGCCTTTTTCTTATTAAGCCCCGGGCGTTCTTGCGGACATCGTCAAAAAAAGATGAGTAAGCTCCGCCCTGTTCCTCGTTTTGGTTTTTTCATATATATTTGTCATATGCTTTTCAAGCGTGCTTGGAGAGATATAAAGCTCCGCCGCAATTTCCTTAAGGCTTTTGTTGCTCGTAAGAACCAGCGTAACCACCTCGCTCTCGCGGGCGGTCAGCTTATGCTCCTGGCAGAATATGGCGGCGCTCACCTCGAAACTTTGTCTTGGGGGCTCGTGTTTTTGATATATGCTGTCGAAAAACAGCAGCACAAGAATTGCGGCCATGCTCATCGTCCCAGCCGCTTTAACGCTCGCTCTGCCGTTTGGCAACAGCACCGCGAAGGAAAAACAGGCTATTCCAACTATGAGCGCCGCCAGTAGTGTGCAAAGCCCATTCTTTAGCGCCTTTGAGAAGCGCTGTTCAAAGGGGAAATCCGTTACTGCGGTTAAAAAATAAAGAAATACGGCGCCGCTCATGAACCACCTTAGCGCAATGCCCACACGGCTTATCGCCGGAACGCCGAAAAACGAATCGGTTATAAGTGATAAGCAGCCCGCCAAAAACGGAAGCGCAGGCAGATAATGCGTAAGCCTGTCGCGAAGCAGCCCGGCAGCCAGCGCCCCTAGCCCGCAGAACACGGCCATTGCGCCAAAGGATTCGCTTATGGCGTCCGTGTTATATACGGGCAACACAAGGCATATAAACGCGGCACAGCGCAGGCCCAATACCGCAACCATGCTTTGATAATTGCCAAGCGCCCTTGGCGTTGAGACAATATTTAATTCTTTCCTTACGACGCGGTAGCGCGCGGAAAAATACCTCTTGGGCGGACGGCAAAGTAGATATAATAGCAGAAAAAAGCCAATCAAAAACGAAAACAGGTGCATTTTAAGTGCGCAGGTCGCCGTTAAAAGCGCGCAGCATATAAGCACGGCCGTGCCTATCGTCTTTCCGGCCGCCCTGTCAAGGTGCACAGCAGCCGCGATAAGCGTGTTTAAAAAAGCCGCGTTATAGCCTATTACAGCGCAGCAGAGAAAAGCGAAGGCCAAGTACTGCAAAGGCGATACGGCCATGTACGCGCCAAGAAAGGAAAGCGGGTACAGCGTAAACAACGCGCTAAACAGCGCACTGTCGCGCCTGTCGTCCGTCTTTCGTGCAAGAACGGCAAAGGCAAAGTACGCCCCCGCCAGCGCCGCGAATATAAAAAGGGCGAACGCCAGCATAAGCGTGCGGCTTTGAAGCAGCGTTCTGCCCTTTTTTAATACAATAAGAGCGACCGTAAGTATCGCATGGAAATAAAACAGCCCCGCGAGCCAACCAAGATTTACTACCTTCAAAAACTGCTTCATTCTTAAGACCGCTCCTGTAAACGAATACTCCGTCCCCCGACCGCTTTGCCGCCGCATCCCACGTTTAATGATACGTCATTCGCCCCGCATAAGCAAGGGGGTGCGTTTTTTCTCCTTTGGTGGTTCCAAAGCCCCATAATCCCCGGAAAAAGCGGCAGAGCGCGTATAAGAGCGCATCATATTCATAACGCGGCTTAAACAGCGCATTTTTGGCGCCGCGCAGCGCAAAAGCTACGTTAACAATGAGTTAATAGACGGTTAACTTAATATTTATAAAGCCTTTTATAATGAAATTAAGGAATGCAAAAAGGAGGCACGAACAATGAAATTGCGCAAGTTGCTCTGCGTCTCGCGGCGGCTGTAATGCTGCTCGGGGCGATGCCGTCGTTCGCCGAGGGCTTTCCGGCACCGGCGGAACAATCTACTATAAGCCCGAGGAAGCTATCACAATGATCGTGTCGCCTTAGAGCTGCGCTCGGAGGAACGCAACGCTTTCCCTGACCCTTACCAATTCCGCGCGCTATAGCGACTATTCATTCGGCGCGGACTTTACTCTTGAGATGTTCGACGGAAAAAGATGGGTTTCGCTTAACAACAACAGCTATTCCTTCCCCGCCCACGGATATACTTTAAAGCCGGGCGAGAGCATGACGTTCTCAATAAAGCTTACGGATAAAAACGCCTGCTTTAACGGAAAAGAGCTTGCTAGCGGATATTATCGCATAGCGAAAGCCGTCAGGGACGACCGTTATAATGCCGCCGATACGCTTTATGCGGATTTTAACCTTACCGATTACGATTACGGCTATAACTATGGCAATAATTACGGCTATAACAGCAACTATTCAAGCTACAGCACAAGCTATCGCTATGCCACCGAGCGCGTAAACGTCCGTACGGGCCCAAGCACGAAGTATTCGGGGGGCGAACAAAATCTTGGACAAGTCATGCAGCAAAACCAAGATGCTGTCTATATTCGAAAGGACTCAACGCGCCTAAAGATAGCTTGATGCGTTTGCGGTTATACCAATTGATATAGCTGTCAAACTCCCGGCTAAAATCGTCCTGCGAGACCCCTACCCATGAGTGTCCTTAAAACATTTCGTTTTTCAACCGTCCAAAGAAGCCTTCACAGGCTGCGTTATCGGGGAAACATCCCTTCTTAGACATCGAGCGAGTGAGTCCAGCCCCATTCATCCGTTCGATCCATCCAGACCATCGGTAATGGCAGCCTCTATCTGAATGCACAGTCCGATGACAGCATTCTGGCACATCGGTAATCACTTGATCATATTTGGTAGTGTCAAGAATTTTGCGCAAAAAGATTTGCAGACTCTGGGGGTGAATGAAGTCATCCGGCAACAGAGGCGTCATCCAGGGCAGTCTCCAGATGCTTCATGTTCATGTACTTCTTGTTGCCCCACTGAGTACCGGCCACATGGCGCAGGCGGGCGCAGACCAGCATGAGGGCAGAGTTTCCGTCCGGGAAGGTGCCCACTACACGGGTCCTGCGGCGGATTTCTCGGTTGAGCCGTTCGATGACATTGTTGGTACGGATGCATATCCAATGTTCGCTGGGAAAATCACAGTAAGTCAGAGTTTCCTCAATACCATCCTCCACCTTTTTCGCAGCTTCCCTTCAGCTTCATCGCCCGCAGCTCTTCCACGACGGCCCTGGCTTTCTCACGGGCTGCTTTCTTATTCTCCTGGGCATGGATGGCCTTGAGCATTTTGGCCACTAGCTTCACTTTGGAACGCGGGGTAACTGAGAATACGTTGCGGTAGAAGTGAACAGTGCAGCGCTGGTATTTGGCTTCCGGAAACACTTCTCCTACGGCCTCCAACATCCCTAGACACTTGTCTCCAACGATGAGTTTCACACCTTCCAGACCGTAGCCACGGAGCCACTGGAAGAAGCTGACCCATCTGGCCTTGTCCTCTTTCATACCCTCGGCAGTGCCCAGAACCTCACGGTATCAATCCTCATTGACGGCAATTGCAACTAAAATCGCCACATTTTCATACTCTCCGCCCCAGTTTCGATGCAGATAGATGCCATCCACGTAGACATACGGGTAACGGCCGCCCTGCAGCGGGCGGTTCCGTCACTCCTCGATGTGGACGTAGGCTTTCTTGTTCAGCTCGCTGATGGTGGAGGGGGATATCTTGCTGCCCCACAGGGCCTCAGTAATGTCCTCCACCCGGCGCACCGAGACACCGGCCAGGTACATCTCAATGAGAGCTTCCTCGACGCTGCTCTCACGGCGGCGGTACCGCTCTCAATAATGGCTGTTTCGAACGAGATCCCTTGAGGCGCGGCACTTTGAGCGTGACATCCCCCGAAGTAGTGGTGAGGTTCCGGCTGTAGTGACCGCTTGATTACTTCCTCGTTCAGTTGTACAATCTTCTCGGACATGGTTTACAGTTTCCTTTCAGAATGGTGTGTGGTAACTTCATTCTACCCGAGACTGCAAACCATGCCTCTTTTATCCTCTTTTCAATTTGCGCAACTTATTGTACCTTATTGCCTTTAAAGCGTTTCCAGTTCAGTTTTTTTCAGCCATATACATATCGTTAAGGTAAAGACTTCCAGTTGGGGTTGATATCACACCCTGAAGTTTGCTATTCCAGCAACGATAATCCGTTCCCCTTATCAAGGGAAGAATCGTCGCATAGTCAAACAGTTTGTACTGTATCTCACTGATAACCTGGGTGCGTTCATCATAGTCAACGGTAGCCCGTGCCTTTGCAACCAGTTCAAGATAGCCTTCCCGTTCAAGGTTGCTGCACTCCGCAGCGATATCGCTGCGGTTGCAGAAGTTATCTACAAGTAGCATCGGCTCAGACCATCCCAAGTTTAAAAATGCCATATCGTAATTACCTTCACGAACATCCTGGTTCACATACGACCAGTCTTGTGTGGTAATCGTCATTTCAATACCAATTGCTTTTAAATCCTCTTGTAATGCTTGCGCCACAATTATGGAATTGTTAGCATCACGGGAGCTAAAAACAAATGAGAGTTTCTTACCATCTTTGTCAACATATCCATCCCCGTCTGTATCAGACCAGCCGGAATCCGCAAGATACTGTTGGCAGCCTCTACGTCATAGCCATAGTTTTCTTTATAATACTCTTCGACCTCGGAATCGTAATTCAAGCAGTTATTCTGAACCAAGCAATACGAAGCATCATTATAATCGTTGCTGTATTGTATAATCGTTGCTGTATTGTTCATACTTATCACGGTCAAATCCGCGGATGATCGCCATGCGCACATTCTTGTCGGCGAGGAATTCATTCTTGATGTTAAACTCTGCATAACCGGTCATTGCGCAGCAGCTTTCAACCAAAGTTACAGCATCTGCAGCCTGCAGATCCTCAAGGTAATCTGCAGGAGCAGAATTGAGCAGATCATAATCCCCGTTGATCAAGCCAGTATAATAGGTGAAATCTTCACCGCCCATGACGATGTTAAGTGTTTCAACCGGCATCTTCCCTTTGTTTTCAACCAGCGGATTATGCGTCACATACCCTGGATTCGCTTTAAGGGTTACGTATGCGCCCGGAGAGAATTCCTCTACATAATAAGCGCCATACGGATGGCATCCCCAGAGAAGCTCATCATTGCTCATCGTATCGAGTTCGTCTTTATCGATCACACCCACAAAGCTGCTCATGAAATTATACTCCATATCTGCCTGGTATTCTGAAAGGTGTATAATGACATTCCGCCCGTCTACTTCCATGGATTCGATCGTCTTATAGCCATCTGCCCAGGTGCTGTACTCGAGGCCATGTTCAATGCTGGCTACAACATCTTCCGGTTCAAGCTGTTCGCCGGTAGAATAATACATACCCTCGGGGAAGGTGAGCGTCCAGGTTAGACCATCTTCGCTCCAAACGGATTCCGAAGCGATATTCGGCAGCGCTCTGCCATCATCTGCCATGGCAAGGATACTGTCTGCGGCGAGGGATTGCGCGCCATCGACCCAAGAGTCAATCAAGAACATGTCCATGCCTTCCCAAACATCCGTAACGATAGTTAGTGATTCGATTGGGGGCACCTGCTCATTCGTGTCGTCTTCCTCAGTGCTGCCGGGATCAGTATTATCAACGTTAACCGGCTCCTCCACATTGTTGTCCACATTCTCTGCCTCCTCTTTGCTGCACGCAGCAAAGAGATTTAACATCAATATGAGTACCAAGAACAGCGCTAAATACTTCTTCATCATGTTCCTCCATTTAATAATTATTCTCATGCCGAAACCGGCTTAATGAGTCGATGGAATCATTTTTGCATGCAAAGATGGCAACGTGCCCAATGGTTTTCACCTATTTGTTCCATTTCCGGCCTCTCCTGCATGCAAATTTCTTGAGCATACCGGCAGCGCGGATGGAAGCTGCAACCGGATGGTAAGTGAATCAAACTGCCAGGATCGCCTTTCATGATTTCCTTTTCACGCCCGCGCATAGTAGGATCGAGGATCGGCGAAGCTGCCATAAGCGCCTTGGAATATGGATGGCTTGGATTGGAACACATGATTTTTGTTTCACCATACTCCACAAGCTGCCCCAAATACATGACTGCTACTTGATCGCTGATATATCGGATGACGTTCAAGTCATGCGTAATGATCATATAGGTAAGTTGATGCTGCTCCTGCAGATCCAGCAGCAGGTTCAAGATTTGCGCCTGCACGGAAATGTCAAGCGCGCTCGTAGGCTCATCCAGAATCATAATTTGTGGATTCATTGCCAAAGCTCGCGCAATAGCAATGCGCTGGAGTTGTCCGCCGGACAGCTGATGCGGATAGCTGTTAAGATAAGGCGTATCCATCTTAACACTTTCCAAAACTTCGTGTGCTTTCTCCCTTGCCAACGAACGTTTCATGCCATGGAGCACCATGGGCCGCATGATGCTGCTCATCACCGTTTCGCGCGGATTGAGATTTGATAGGGGATCTTGAAAAACTACGGCAATATTTTTACGGAGCTCTTTTTTCTCCGCAGCACTGCACTTTGACATATCAATGCCGTTAATTAGCACCGTTCCCTCGGTTGCTGAGGTTAAGTTCAGTATCGCGCGCGCCAAAGTAGTTTTTCCGGAACCGGATTCGCCTACCAAACCAAGGATTTTCCCCTTTTCTAGATTGAGCGTAAAGTCATTGACCGCTTTAACGGTTTTCTTTCCCTTGGAAAAGAATCCATTATTAATTGAGAAGTGCTTTGAAAGATGTTCGATCTGTATAACAGGCTGTATTTTCTCCATTACACTTCCTCCTCTGCAAAGTGGCATCTATAGGTGTGCGTCGCGCTTAAAGCTCTTACTGCCGGGTCTTGGTTGTGGCAAATCTCTTTCGCTAGCGGACAGCGGTTTGCAAACCGGCAACCTGGCTGAACTTTCATTAAACGCGGTACCGTTCCATCTATGGTCTGTAGGCGCCCTTCCTGCTTCGTGCCGCGCGGGAGCGCCTTCATCAACAAGCGCGTATAAGGATGCTTTGGCTCGCGGAAAATCTCAAATACATCGCCTTGCTCAACTAGTTCGCCGGCATACATGATCGCAACTCGATCTGCAACTTCTGCAACCAAGCCGAAATTATGGGTAATCAGCATGACCGCTGTGCCGAATTCTTTTTTGAGCTGACCGATAATCTCGAGTATTTGCGCTTCAATTGTGACATCAAGCGCAGTGGTAGGTTCATCGGCAATCAGAAGCGATGGGTTCCGGCTCAGCATCATGGAGATCATGACCCTTTGCCGCATGCCTCCGCTCATTTCGTGTGGATAGGCGTGAACCCGTTTTTCTGCATCCGGCATTTTAACGTTTCGATACAGCTCAATCACTTTCTTCCAGCCGTCAAGCTTGTTGATACCATCCAGGCGGATTGCTTCATTGACTTGTGCACCTGTAGTATAAACTGGATTCAAAGAATCCAAAGGGTTTTGGAAGATCATTCCAATATCATGGCCGCGCACTCTGGTAATCTGCTTATTGGATAGCTCCATCAGATTTTTCCCGTTATATTTGATGTTTCCTAAAACGACTGCGTTTTTATCCAACAAGCGCATTATGGAATGTGCAACAGTCGATTTCCCGCAGCCAGATTCCCCTACCACTGCGAAGATTTCACCGCGGTTAACGCTAAAAGAAACATCCTTTACCGCACTAAGATATCCGCCGCGAACCCTATAAATAAAAACATTTTCTAAGCGAAGCAGCTCGTCGTTCATAAACAATACCTCGTTAACCTTGTTAACCCTGCGATTTCATTCGGGGATCCAGCAAGTCGCGCAGGCCCTCGCCAAGAATGGTAAAACTCAAAACTGCGTAAACAAGCGCCAATCCGGGATAAATCGCAAGCCACGGCGCCTTGGTGATATATTGGATGCCATCGGATACCATTAGGCCCCAATCCGGAGAAGGCGGCTGAGAACCTACGCCGAGAAACGAGAGCGTCGTTGTGGACATAATCGTGCTCGGGAGCGCCATGGATACCATGACAATCAACGCGGGAACGATATTGGGCAAGATATAGCGGAACATTAAAGACAAATCGCTTTCTCCAAAGGCTACGCCCGTTTCAATAAACGCCATATTTTTGAGCGACATCGTTTTCGCACGCACGGTTCTTGCCATAGACGCCCAGTTCACTAAGGCAATTGCAATGATGGCGTTGGTTAAGTTCGTTCCGATCACCGTGACGACTGCAAGAGCCATTACCATACCAGGAACGCACCACGTCAAGTCAGCAAGAAACAGCATTGCCTTATCTACAACCCCGCCAAAATAACCGCAAAACAATCTTACAACCACGCCTAAAACCAATTGGATAGAACCACCGATAATGGCAACTTTTAATGTAATCCGCGCGCCATAAACAATACGGCTAAAGAGATCCCTTCCCATTTCATCTGTTCCAAACAGGTGTTCCTTGCAAGGTTCCATTAGTTTTGCTGCGGGATTTCCGGCATCGTATTCATAGGGGGCGATCTGATCTGCAAACACTGCAAGTACGAGTATCCTGAAAAACATGATCGCCCCAATCATAAAGTTGAAGTTTTTCAAGCTGCTGCGAAAAAATTCCTTGATAGGGCTCTCGTACATCACTTGTCACCTCCACCTATAGAAATCCTTATCCGAGGATCTAACAGCCCAAGCATCAAATCAGCCATTATATTGCATATCACCGTCATTATCGAAATCAAGAAGATCAAGCATTGGACGACATTGAAGTCCTGGTTAATAATAGAGGCTATCATCAACCCGCCCATACCTGGAATCACGAATATTTTCTCAATGATAATATAGCCGGAAATCAGCCAGGGCAGCGATTGAAATACTTGAACGCAGATGATAATCAGAGAATTGCGAAGTACGTGCTTGCATCGAACGGCAGTCTCCCGAAGTCCTTTTGCATATGCCGTAAGGACATATTTCTCACGCAGCACATCCAATGCCTCGCTTTTGGTGAGACGCATCGTCGTAGCCAACCCGCTCAGAACACCCGCTGTTATCGGAAGAACATAATGCTTCCATGTGCTAAATCCACTCAAAGGAAGCCACTGCCGTTCAACAGCAAACGCCAACATTAACAAAACGGAAATCCAGAACGATGGCACCGACGTCATTATCATCGAAAGGATCATCGTTGCTCTGTCAAAGATGGTATCCTTTTTGTATGCGCACAGCAAACCGAGCGGAACGGCCACCGCATATTGGATCAAAGCGGTAATAACGGTCAAACGCAGGCTGACCGGGATCCTATCCTTTACCAAATCCCATACGGGGAGCCGGTACTTAAACGATATACCAAAATCCTGTTTAACGGTTACGCCATATAGCCAATCGGCATATTGAACCAAAAGCGGCCGGTCTAACCCGAGCTCCTTCTCGATCTCTTCCAGCCGCTCCAAGCTGGCGCCCTCGCCCGCCATCAGCGTAACCGGGCTTCCGGGCATCATATAAAGCATGCTAAATACCAGAAAAGATACGCAAATTACCAGCACTATGCCGAGCAGCAATTTTTTGACTACATATTGCAAGGCTATGCCCCCTTACCATTTTATTGGTATTGGAGTTCCCATCCCGTACATTTACCTGGCCGCATCAGCTTATATATGCTTCATAAATTTCTTTGGAAAGCCGCGCTAGGTAATTATCCCCGTATCGGCCGCGATCGTTGGCATCATAATCTTCCTTGCTTGCAAGGTTGCCATTGTAGAACATGCATAGGATGTAGTCGCCAACTGGTTGCGCATATACAATGCCGATATCAACATTGAGCTTGTCAAGCGACCCGGTTTTATGCGCAACCGCGACACCTGGCGGCAAAAAATGCGGGATGCGCGTATTGGTCTGGCACTGCTTCATAATCGCAAGCATCCCTTCACTGGCCTCTTGGTTGACCCATGCGCCGAGGTACAGCAGCTCGAGCATTTTGAGCGCTTCTATGGGAGCAGTTTGATCGTTTTCTTCTGTTACACATTGATACCATTTGCTGTTGTGGTAACTTGGGGAGCGTTTCCCGTTATCTTCCCAGAGCTGCTGAAAGTCCCTTCCGTTCATGTCGTAGTAAACGTCAATGAGTTTCTGGCATCCCCAATCACACTTTGTATGAGAAAAGCCCAAAGCATCGATAACGTTTTTCTTGATCTTGTCTCTGCCCAGGAAATTGAAAAGGAAATCCGTTGCGGTGTTGTCGGATATGATCATCATGAGGGTTGCATAATCTTTCAACGTTAGGTTTAACCCTGCATCCAGCTGTTCCAGCACGCTGCTGCCAATGGATTTAATGTCAGCTGTAAGTGGATACCGATCGTTTAAGTTACATTCGCCCGAATATGCCTTACGGTACAGTTCGGCAAGAACATAGATCTTATATGCACTTGCTGTAGGAAACGGCTCCTCCGCATGGCAAGTGACCGTAGCTCCGGTCTTCAAATCTTTGAATGCAACACCGAGTGGTGCGCTTGTTCCTCTTTGATACTTCTCCACGATTTGTTTGATTTTCTCTATACCCATAGTGCCTCATATCCCTTCTGCGATGATTTATATCTGTCTCTTATACACATCTCCGAGCCCACGAGACGGAGCTACATC
>ENA-OZLL01000401-OZLL01000401.1-human-gut-metagenome-genome-assembly--contig:-NODE-401-length-10887-cov-5.471289_pt1 | contig 10887 bp, 6 predicted proteins | sample MGYA00244836_ERZ653784 | MGnify/ENA primary metagenome ERZ653784 (study PRJEB26926, sample SAMN06164584) | human gut metagenome | biome: ENVO:00009003; feature: ENVO:2100002; material: ENVO:00002003... | reverse complement strand
ATCCGCAGAGGTACCTCTGCATTTACGTTTTAATGGAAATTAAAACGAACGCATCTGCGGAAATCTAAAATAAACGGGGTTTGAGACATGAAGAAATTGGTAGCAACCATTCTGGCACTGGCCCTTGCCTTCAGCGTCACCACCATTTCGTGGGCTAGTGAAGTCGAAAATGTGGCGCAGACCACGAAGGGCAACACGACTACACAGTATTCATCTTTGGCGGAGGCACTGAACGCGGCCAAGGATGGCGGCACGGTGGAACTGCTGAAAAATGTTACACTTACCAGCAATTGGACGACGGTAGGTACTGAGACCGAGCCGTTTAAGGGCACCTTTGACGGTAAGGGCTATACCATCACCGGACTGACTATCCCCACCAGCGACAATGAGTATATGGGCTTTATCGGTATGCTGGATGGCGGTACGGTCAAGAATGTGAAGTTCGCCAGTGTGTCCGTCAACGGCAAGGACGATGTGGGCACGGCAGTGGGCCGTATCATCAATGGCGGCATTGTGTCCGGTGTGCAGGTGCTGGGCGGCACAGTCAGCGGCGCTAAGCGCGTTGGCGGTGTGGTCGGCAGCATCAAGGCCAGCGGAACGGTGAGCGATTGCACCAACGCGGCGGTTGTGACCGCAAATGACCGCAATGCCGGTGGTATTGTGGGTTCTGCTTACTACACTGCGACTGGTCAGCAGATGTACATTACCAACTGTGTGAACAACGGTGCGGTGACGGCCTCCGGTGTATGCGGTGGTATCGTCAGCCTGTCCGCTGCAAATGTCTCCGGAAATACCAACACGGCTGCGGTAAAAGGTACGGAGGTTGGCGGCATCGTGGGTGAGCAGAAGTCCTACGGCTCTGTGACCAATAACACCAACAGCGGCGCTGTTACGAATACCAGTGAGAATGCTGCCTACGGTGCCGGCGGTATCATCGGTTGGCTGCGGTATCATGGTACAAGTGAAGCCAGCGCGTATGAAGTGTCTGACATTATTTCTGTGACCGGCAATAAGAACTCCGGCAGCGTGACCGGAGGTAACGATGCCGGTGGTATCGTGGGAACAGTGTACAATTCTGCGGTCATTATGAACAACAAGAATACGGCGACCTCCTTCTCCGCTACTACGTTTGCGGCGGGCATCGTGGGCAACTATCAGACTACCGAGACTCCCGCGGCAACGGCACCTGCACAGAACAAGCTGACCTTCGGCAGCAACAATACCTCCACGGCAACGCTGGACCAGATCAACGCGCCGTGCAAGGCCCTGCTGATCTATACCAACGATAATCCCATCATAGAAGAGGTGGTTCCCGACCCCACCCCTGAGCAGCCGCCTCGCTACTACTACAGCTCCACCACCACCGACACCAAGACCGACACCACCAAGGGTTCTCCCAAGACCTTCGACGCGGGCATCGGCATCTACGCCGTCACCGCCGTCCTCTCCGTCACCGGCATGGCATGGACCGCTAAAAAGCGTCACTGAGAGCAAAAAAAGAAAGCCCGAAAGGGCTTTCTTTTTTACCCAGATGTACCGCTGAGGTATCAAAAAAGGAAAGTAAATGTATATAGCTTGAACGCAAAGCTTCATAGCTTTCGCGTTCTCCCGCCGTGGACATTTGCGGGGAAAATGTTGCAAATTGCCGTTGTGCAATTTAGCAAACGCCCCCGGCGTGCGAATTCGGAAAAGCAAAAAAACGCAGCAAAAAGTGCGAAAAAGGATTTCTGCTATATTTTTTAAGGAAATGGTACCAATACAAGTGAAAAAGTTGCATAAAAAAATTTTTGTACCTGAAATACCGTGGGATATCGTGGCGAAAAATACATTCTAAACGTATGGTACATCTTCCGCGGCTGGGGAAAAACCGGATGTAAATGCCACAAAATGGGAAGTTTTTTCACAAAAAAGTTGCGGGCAAAATAACGAAAAGAACCGGACACTTTTTCAGGCGTACCCAAAAAAAGTGTGAAAATTTGACGTGCGCGCTGTTTTTCTTTATAATATTTCAGGAACAAAAAAAGATTTCGAATTTAACAACAATTCGGAACGGAAAGAGAGAAAAACATGGAAAAATACCTTGTTTTGGCAACCTTTGTAGGGTCTGTCATCGCACTCATCTTCGCCTTCGTCACCGGCAAAAAAGTGCTGAGTTTTGACGAAGGCACCCCACTTATGAGCAAAATTTCGCAATCTATCCGTGCGGGCGCCAACGCCTACCTGAAGCGGCAATACACCGTTGTAGGTGTGTTTTTTGCCTGTATGATCGTGGTTTTGTGCATTATGGCGGCCTTAAAGTTGCTGACTTGGTTCGTGCCCTTCGCGTTCCTGACCGGCGGTTTCTTCTCCGGCCTGTCTGGCTTCGTGGGTATGCGCATCGCCACCAAGGCCAACTGCCGCACCGCCAACGCCTGCCGCGACGGCCTGAACCGCGGCCTCCGCGTGGCCTTCTCCGCTGGCTCCGTTATGGGCTTTACTGTGGTCGGCCTCGGCCTGCTGGATATCAGCGTGTGGTTTATGCTTCTGCGCTTCGTGTTCAAGCTGGAGGCCGCTGACATCACCAGTGCCATGCTGACCTTCGGCATGGGCGCCAGCTCCATGGCGCTGTTTGCCCGCGTGGGCGGCGGCATCTTCACCAAGGCGGCCGATGTGGGCGCCGACCTGGTGGGCAAGGTTGAGGCCGGTATTCCCGAGGACGATCCCCGCAACCCGGCTGTTATCGCCGATAACGTAGGTGACAACGTGGGCGATGTGGCCGGTATGGGTGCGGACCTGTATGAGAGCTATGTTGGCTCCATCATCTCTGCCTCCGCCTTGGGCGTGGCGGCATTCAGCGATCAGGCCTTCAAGGCCATGGCTATTCCCATGGTCATGGCGGCGGTGGGCATCATCTGCTCCATCATTGGCTCTTTCTTCGTCAAGACCGAGGAGAACGCCGACCAGCGCACGTTGCTGAAAGCACTGTCCCGCGGCACCAACCTGGCGGCTATTCTGATTGCTATTATCTCCTTCTTTCTGGTGTGGGCCCTGCTGGGCATCGAGCACTGGGGACTGTATGTGGCCATTCTCTCCGGTCTGGTGGCCGGCGTGCTGATCGGCAAGGCCACGGAGTATTACACTTCTGATACCTACAAGCCGACCCAGGAGCTGAGCAGCAAGAGCCAGACCGGCTCCGCTACCATTATCATCGGCGGTCTTGGCCTGGGTATGCTCTCCACGGCGGTGCCCATCGTGATCGTGGCGGTGTGCATCCTGTTGGCGTTCTTCCTCTCCGGCGGCGCAGCCAGCACAGGCATGGGCCTGTACGGCATTGCTTTGGCGGCAGTGGGTATGCTGTCCACGCTGGGCATCACCCTGGCCACCGACGCCTACGGCCCCGTGGCCGACAATGCCGGCGGTATCGCTGAGATGGCTGGCTTGGAGCCGGAGGTTCGCAAGCGCACAGACGCGCTGGACTCTTTGGGCAACACCACGGCAGCTACCGGCAAGGGCTTTGCCATCGGCTCCGCCGCGCTGACGGCTCTGGCACTGATGGCTTCCTATATCGAAAAGGTCAAGGAAGTGGGCGCGAATGTCACCTTTGAGGACTTCTCCCTGATGAACCCCGTGGTGCTGGTGGGCCTGTTTATCGGCGCGTGCCTGCCCTTCGTGTTCGCAGCGCTTACCATGAACTCCGTGGGCCGCGCGGCCCAGAGCGTGGTGCTGGAGGTACGCCGCCAGTTCCGTGAGATCACCGGCCTGATGGAGGGCAAGGCAGATCCTGACTACGCGCGCTGCGTGGATCTGTGCACCAAGGCCAGCCTGAAGGAGATGGTGCTGCCCACCGTTATCGCGGTGGTGACGCCCATTGTGGTAGGTATGATCCTGGGTTTCAAGGGTGTGGTCGGTCTGCTGGCCGGTGCCACCGTTACTGGTTTCCTGATGGCTATCTACATGGCCAATGCCGGCGGTGCCTGGGATAACGCCAAGAAGTACATCGAGGCAGGCAACTTCGGCGGAAAGGGCAGTGATTGCCACAAGGCCGGCGTGGTGGGCGACACCGTGGGCGATCCCTTCAAGGACACTGCGGGTCCGGCCATCAACATCCTCATCAAGCTGCTGAGCATGGTGTCCATCGTGTTCGCCGGTCTGATCGTGAATTACGCTATTCTGTAACGGGAAAAGGGGAAAAAGAACAAGTAGCACCCCCGGCTTCTCTCTCAGATGCGCTAAGTAATTGATTTTTTTGAACAGGCAGGCAGTGGCGTGAGCCGCTGCCTGCCTGTTCTTTTGTTGTTTTTACTATGCGACTGTGGGACTTCCTCAGGTGAGGCCATCGCTTGGAGTGAGGAGGATTGGGCCACGGCAGAACTGCCTGCCGACAATCGATTTGACTATCGGGACGTTGCAGCAGCAGGCAAACGAAAATCGCCGTGCAGAGGTCGTGTGCAGCAGTGGCTTCAGCGCATTTTCCCGTGAAACGATTCAGGAAGATGCCGCCTTCTTGACTGCTGAAGAAGCACAGGTGATTGAGGTTGTAAACGATGAGCAGAATAAACCATGCACTTTTTCGGCAGAAGACGCGCTGAAGGATATCGAGCTTCTTCCCAGAATCCTGCGGAGTTCTTATGGTGCCTACTATCTGTATGAAAAAGCTGATTGGGATGCAGCGGCTGATTCTATGTGAGACTATATCCAAAACTCCACCGCGAAGGAATCCTCTACCAATGAGTTGGGCAGCGAATTGCTGCGCGCCTACAGCTTTGTGAATGACGACCATTTCCGCGCACAATGGCCACTCCACCATTGCTGCCAGCAACGGATATCTTTACTACAACTATTTGAAAGATGTCTTTTTCTGGCAGGATGCACGGGGCTATTTCGCATGGAAAGATGACCATAAATGGTATGTTACCGCGATAAATGGCAGCGATAGGCGAAGTGAGAATAAAGCGCAACTCATCAATTTGAGAGAGCTGCGCCTTCAATTCTTGAAAGGCATAAATAGAGAAGCAAGCCGCCGCAATGGACAGTTTGCTGCCTTGCTTGATTTCAACGGACAAATCGTCCTTAAGAGTTTTTGTTGTATTATTTATAAGCGCCATAAGGAGGTACCCCAATATGGCTGAGGAAAAGAAAGTCGTCACGCTGGACGATTTTGAGCAGCGTCTGATGGTCAGCGGCCTGATGGATTTTCGGAACGATCTTCTCCGGGACGAAAAGCCCACAGAAGACATTAACGATTTGATCCTGAAGGCCATTGATGCCCCAACAAAGAAAGAGAAACGGAGAGCCGACCGTGAGGCAAGATAAGCTCTCCAAGCAGAATGTGATCCTTTATCTTTGCGGCATAATTCCGGTTGTGTGGCTCGGCCTGTTGATCGCTCCCTGCTTAAAGGATGGATTGCCCGGACTGGTTCAGCAGTTCGGATCGGTGATGCAAAACCCATTCCAGATACAGCTTTGTGAGGACAGTGTAAAAACTGTCCTCACTTTGCTTTTGGTGTACGGGATCGCCATCGGCGTCTATCTCTCCACGGAGCACAATTGCAGACGGCGAGAAGAGCACGGATCAGCTAAATGGGACACGGCTGGTTCGGTCAACAAGAAATATGCCAACAAGGATAAGACGCAAAACAAGCTGCTGACGCAAAATGTGGCCATCGGCCTGGACGGAAGAAAGCACCGCAGAAATCTGAATGTACTTGTATGCGGCGGTTCCGGTGCAGGTAAAACACGCTTCTAGGCTCACTGCTCGGAACGCATTGAAGGTGTGCTGCTTATGCCGGTAATGTCTCACCTCCCTTCGCGCCGGAAGGCAGGTCGTGGTTTCCCCTTTCACCCCTTACTGGTTTTCCAAATGGCCCTTTTGGCCATTTTTTCGGAAACTTCTCAAAAACATTTTTTTCGCGGCTCATGCTGCGCTCCTTTCGTTCTGTTCGGGTGGATATTCCTTCCAGAACGGAGGACGGTGGGGAGCGGCAGCCCGCGGCGAAAAAGTGCCGTGGATGACAAAAAGCACCTATAAAGGCTCCAAAACCTTCATAGGTGCTCAATAGGCGCAATGAAACAGCAGAAAGGGCAGGCGGGTGCAGAAAACTGCTTTCATTCCGTATTGGTCCGGTTATGCGATTTGTGCGGCGGCAAGCCGCATCAGCGACACCTCCCGTACTCTTTTGTCATAGGCTGATTTCCTTTCTGCTCAAATCGGGTAGAAATGGCGAAAGGCGGTTGTTCAAAAGAGCAACCGCCTTTCCTGACGAATGAAGCCGAAAAGGGGCGCGGGGCTATTTGCCCGCGCCCCTGAAGGTGAGCCTGTTTACTTTTCGATGCTTTGCAGCGATTTTTCCTCACGCCGCCGCCTGATCTGCCATGTGGTCAGCGCAAGGCATCCGGCAAGAGATGTGCAGAGGGAGATCCCCCACAAGCCTAACACGCTGCTGTCGTCGGTCTGCGGGGCTGTGGTCACGCGCCAGCCTGCATACACGGTCATATCCTTCGTCAGATAAACGCCGGAAACCTTGTTTGTCAGGCTGCGTTCGCTGTACCAGCCCGTAAAGGCATAGCCGCTTCTTTTCGGCGCATACTTCGACAGGTCAATGAGGGCGTTGTAGCTGCCGCTGACGGGAGAAAGCTTATCCCCGCCGTTCGTTTCAAAGGTCAGCGTGTAATAGACAGGTGAGTAATAGCCGCCGGTATACGTCCAGTGGGCGTAGACGGTGGTATTTGCAGAGAATACGGTATCCGTCGTGACCTTCGTACCGCCGTTCTTTTCGGTGTACCAGCCGTCGAAGCTGTGCTTGCTCCGGGAGGCACTGGGCAGCGAACTTAGCTTCTGATTGGTGGTGGTCATGCTGCTGACAGAGGGCGTACCGCCGTTGCCGTCAAAGGTGACGATGAACTCGGTGGGTGCAGGCGGCGTGACGGTGCGCTCGTAGCCGCAAACATCGCAGGTCGTATCCGCGTCATCGGTGTAGACGTGCGCGGCTTTGTCCTTGATGCTCTCGGGCTTCTTCGGGCAGTCATCATCGGTACATTCGTGCCAGTGGCTCGTACCGTCCTTGCGCCAGTCGCCGTAGCTGTGCTCGTGGGCGGGAGGCGCGTCCTCCCACAGCGCCTTGACTGTGATGTCAGCGTTGACGGTCACGGGGGCGTTCACCGGATACTCCGTACCGTCTATCTGCCATGCCTTGAACTGCTTTCCTTCGGGCGCAATAAACTCGCACTCCGGCAGATAATACTCGCTGCCGTGCAATACCTTCTTGGCGGGCATTGCGGTGGTGACCTCCTCTGGCAGATCCTCAGGCTCGGAGCCGCCGTTCGCGTCAAACGTGACGGTATGCTCGTTGCGCTTTTCAAACGTTGCGGTTATGGTGACGTTTTCCTCCGGCTGGGCGAAGGTATAGGCATCCTCCCCAACCGCAACGGCGGCAGCGGTGCCGTTGACGGACAGCGTGCTTAGCATATAGCCCTCGTCTGGTGCAATGGAGAGCATGACAAGCTCGTCCTTATAGAACAGCGGCGTGCCGTTCTCGGCGGTTTCTGTGGCATTCACCACCGTGACGCTGCCGTTTGCGCTATCCTCTGTCATCACCTTGTAGCGCGGCGCGCCTTCCACTGTCACGCTGATCGAGAAATTCTTCTTCCATTCCTCTCCCGGACGCGTGATAACATCAAGCCCCGAGACGCAGCGTGCTCCGGTGCCTTCCAGAATCACCGTGCCGAGGACGGTAAAGGTCTGCTCCCGCGGGGACTGCGGATCATAGTCCTCCGGGATCTCCCACGAAACATCGACAGGTATAAAACCGGTGACGTCAGATGCAAAAATCCCGATGTTGACCTTGGAGAGCTCCTCTTGCAGATCCTGTTCCCTGGAAATACGAATCGGCTGCGCAGGCTGCACATCCCAATAGTCCTTCTCCCGAACAACCTCCAGATAGTTCCACAAAATATCGATGTCATTGTAGTAGGTTTTGTTCCCGCAGGCGTCCTCAATGCAAATGTCGTGATGGAGGCTTACGTCATAATCTGCCGGGATCGTATAACAGCCGTCTTCATCCGGCGTCATAAGTTCAATATTCCCGCCCGGGTATCTCTCGTGCCACACCTTGACGGGCAGCGCGTCCTCTACCCTGAACCGCAGGTCGCCCCAGTATTCCCCATCCGTCTCCAGTTCCTTGTCGGTAGAAAGATTGATGGCCTTCGGCTTTTCGACGTCGGCGATCAGCTTCGGCGTGGAGACATAGGTCGTTCCCTTGAGGTTTTCGGCTTTTGCATAGACATACCAGCTGCCATTTGCGTCATACTCCGCGATGTCTATGGTGGCTGTGGGAATATAGACGATCCAGACGCCCGGTTCCGGCTCCGGATGCTGATATTTCTCCCATGCGATTTTTCCTTGCTTGTCCAGCTCCGCCAGCTCCTCCTGCGTGTAGCATACCGGTGAGCTGAAGTAGTGGCTGGGTATTACATCCGCGTTGATCTGCACAGCCACCGAATAGACGTTCTTATCCGTTTTCCTGCTTACATCCTTGAGATAGTGCGGTTCGGCTGTATCCGCGTTGTATCCAAAGAAGTACTGACTCCGCCCCAGAATAAGCTCGGCCTTCGGATACTCCGTGTTATACTCCAGCACGAGCGTCCGGCTTCTGTCGATCAGACCTACCGTGAAGCGTCCCATTTCTTTGTCATATGGAATTTCCGAATGATCTGCCTTGTCGGTCATTCTTACCGCCGCACCATCCGGCATCTTCATCGTGAGCACCAGATACTCGTTGTGCGCCAGCTCTGCCTCGGCGTATGTCGTCTGCTCATCCGGGCTTACGACTCTCACGCGATGCCGCCGGTAGATCTTCACGGTCGCCGTGGAGGCGTTGCCCGCATTGTCCGTCGCAACGACGGTATATTCCGCTCCCGCGTCATTGTTGCCGCCGTCGGGTGCGGGAAGAGAATAATAGGTGGAGTCGGCCTTCTGCTCCACACCGTTGATGGTCACGGACTTGACGCCGGAGGACGCTTCACCGCTCTTCGCCGGATCGCTCACGGTGAAGGTGTACGCGCCCGGTCTTCCAACGATGACATCCTCAACGGTGTAGCTCTCGCCGTCCGTCAAAACCTCCAGCACCGGCGCCGCTGTGTCCTTTTCCAGCAAATGATCGCACACGGCACAGTGCTTCTCCTGAATGCCCCAGTCGCCGGGGACGTGCTTTCCATTTTGCTTGGACATCTCCGCCGCCGGGTCGCGCGCCTGACAATCCTTATTCCTGCACGCCCAGACGTGGCATGACTGCCGGTTTACCCAGCCGAAATCGTGATTTCCATTGCAGGGGTCGTCGATCACTGTCATTTCCAGCACATTGATCGCCCAGCCGTAGTTCTGTACATACGGAAGTGTCAGCAGCTGCATGTCGATGAGCCCATTCTCATCAGGGATCAGGGTCTCATAAAGGTTCCAGAAGTAAGAATATTCGTCATCGCGGCTGAGGGCGCGCGCCTCCAGCTTCAGCTGCACCAGCTTTCCCTTGTATGAGCCGACCTTTATCCGGTCATTCGTCGCGATTGACGGATCCGCCACGAGCTGCTCCGGTTTGTAAACAATGTCGCCGTAGCCGACAGCCGCCGCGTTCGAGCCGTTGCTGCGGTAATTGGTCGACAGATTCAGAGTGGCGTCGGTAAGGGTTATGTCCATTCCGTGGCACCAGCGACCGCCGCCTATCGCCGCTCCGTAGTGTCCTGTCGCCGTCACAACGCCGCCCGTCACCGTGATATTACGGGCGGGGACATACTGCCCGCCGCCGATACCAGCGCCGTTGTAGCCGCCTTTGGCCGTGACCGTGCCGCCGGAGATGTAGATATCGTGAGCGGCGTTGATGCCATTCATGTCCTGCTCCGTTTTCCAACAGCCGCCGCCGATACCAGCGCCACCTTCGCCGCCTTGAGCGCTGACTGTGCCACCATAAATATAGATCTCACTGCCGCGACCCTCATAGCTGCCGCCAATACCGGAAGCAAATCTGTCGCTGGTGGCTTGTATCGTACCGGAGTAGAAATACAGCTTTTCACCGGCACCTCCCTGGCCGCCGCCGATGCCTGCGCCGCCATTGCCGCCGATGGCCGCTATGATGCCGCCCCAGTAGTCAGGATTGCTCTGAGAGCCGAAGTGCATATTCACGCCGTGGCCGTACATATCTCCGTTGTAATAACCGTTGGAAATATTGCGGGTCGCGTAGCTTCCTCCTATGCCCGCCGCTTTGTCGCCGCCCTTGCAGGTCACCGTGGTGCCTGTGCGCGCCAGAACATAAAGCTGACCCTCGCTGCGGTTTTTCTGTATTGCCGCGCGGCCGTCGGCGCCTTGCAGGGAGCTGTTCTTGCCGATGAAATAGATATATGCCGAAGCCTTTTTGTTCAACTCTATGGCCGGCCCCAGGGAGCTGGGGCTCATTTTAATATTTACGCCGTCAATAAATACGTGCGGCGCGGTTTTATCTCCCTTGATGAATATCTTCTTATCCCATGCCCATGTGTCCCTGAGCTTATCGGGAACGGACGAGTAGATATAGTAGCTCCTACTGTCCTTAATGGATATGTCCGATGTCCGGTTGTACACGTCAATGCTCACGTCGTACTTTGGTATGGTATCCATCGGCCCGTCCGCTGCCAATACTGTTGTCGGAAGCATGATCAGCACCATGCAGCATAGAAGCAGGATGCTGAGTATTCGTTTCTTCATTGGCTTTTCTCCTCCTGTTCGTGTCGGTTCGGCTTGTCCGTCCCGTCTTTTTTCTGGTTTTCTCTGATTCTGAGCCGGAAGCACAGCGCGGTGATCGCCACCGCCGCGGCAAAGGAGATGACGGCTACCAGCACATAGCCGCCCGCGTCCTCCCGCAGCAGCATTGCGCCGAACACGCC
>ENA-OZLL01000399-OZLL01000399.1-human-gut-metagenome-genome-assembly--contig:-NODE-399-length-10890-cov-3.329026_pt1 | contig 10890 bp, 6 predicted proteins | sample MGYA00244836_ERZ653784 | MGnify/ENA primary metagenome ERZ653784 (study PRJEB26926, sample SAMN06164584) | human gut metagenome | biome: ENVO:00009003; feature: ENVO:2100002; material: ENVO:00002003... | reverse complement strand
ATATGGAAGGTATGATGATTTTGAAAGCCATGCTTTCGCTGGCTTTTGTGTTGGGACTGATGTTCCTGACGCTGTGGGCGGTCAGGTACTGCCAGCTGCACGGCGCCAAAAGCCGTTTTATGCGCAAACTTGGCGAACAGCAGCGGTTGCAGGTTCTGGAGGTTCGCCGTCTGGACGCGCGGAATACGCTTGTTTTGTTCCGAAAAGACAAAGACGAGCATTTGGTTTTGCTCGGTGCGGCGCAGAATTTGCTGATTGAAACCGTTCCGCTTAAGAAGGCTCAAAAATAATGTCTAGGAAATTCTTTCTTTTTGGTTTTGTTCTTGCGGCGGCGCTGCTGTATTTCAGTTTTCCGGCAGAGGCGCAGACGCTCAGCCTGAATATTCAGGATCAGCCGAGCGGTTCGGCAACGGCAAGGATTTTTAACCTTATTCTGCTGATTACGGTGTTGTCGATTGCGCCGAGTCTGCTGGTAATGATGACGTCGTTTACACGTATCGTCGTCGTTTTTTCGATTACGCGCAGCGCGCTGGCGACCAACTCGACGCCGCCGAATATGGTGCTGCTCTCGCTGGCTTTGTTCCTGACCATGTTCATTATGGCGCCGACGTTTGAAAAGTCTTGGGAAGAGGGCATTAAGCCGATGTATGAAGAGAAAGTCGAAATTATCGAGGGACTGGAAAAGGCTGCGGAGCCGATTAAGGAATTTATGATTCGGAACACCCGGGAAAAAGACTTGCTGCTGTTTACCGATCTGGCTAAGGAAAAGCCGGCCGAAACGGTTGCGGAAACGCCGTTGAAAGTTGCCATTCCTGCGTTTATGATCAGCGAACTGCGCCGCGCGTTTGAAATCGGCTTTTTGATTTTCGTGCCGTTTCTGATTATTGATATGGTTATCGCTTCGGTGCTGATGTCGATGGGTATGATGATGCTGCCGCCAACGGTTTTGGCTTTGCCTTTCAAGGTTATTTTCTTTGTTCTGGTTGACGGGTGGTATATGTTGGCCGGGTCGTTGGTTCACTCCTTTAAATAAAATATTTGTTCTGTCATTGCCGGTTTTTTTCGTCATTTCCCGGTTTGACTTGGGAATCCTTAGATTGCCGGATCAAGTCCGGCAATGACAGAGAGAGTACTTGAGCGGGGAATCTATATATCCCCGGCGCTGGCACTATGTGCCGCCCGAGGATGACGGAAATGCAAGCACAATTTTGGCTAAGTAGTCGGTCATGCTCCGGCTTCACCGGAGCTGCTCCCCATACTGCGCCAGGTGTAGCAGAAATAAAAAAGCTCTTCGGGGAGAAGAGCTTTTTGTTTGGGGAAAAGGCTTGGCTTAGAAGACGTAGCGGATACCGCCGTAGACTTCGTGAGCGCGAACCGAAGCTTTTTCAATTTCGCCCATGTGCAAGAAACGGTAACCGACGTCAATGTTGATACGGTTGGTCAGCTTGGCCGAGAGACCGCCGCCGACGGCCCAGGTAAAGTTGTCTTCTTCATATTTGACGGAACGGCGCCCGAAACCCTGAAATTCGTACTGAATGTTGGTCATACCGATACCGGCCATGACATAGGGCGTAAACATCGAGTAGGGGGTCAAATCGGCATAAACGTTTAACATGTAAGACATGGTCTGAAAATTCGAATGGTTTCTGGCGTCAATTTCGCCGGTGGCCTTGTCGGTTTCTTCACGCCAGGTATATTCGAGCTCGGCGCGGAAATAAGTATAGCGGTAGCCGAGAGCGACGCCGGCCATCCAGGCATTGTCGTCTACTTCCAGTCTGTCGCCGAGGGCTTCGTCGGAATCGCCGACGTTATGGTTAACGATACCGCCGCGGACGCCCATATAAAAACCGTCGCATTCGGCAGAGGCAGACGCGGCCAGACTCATAGACATGACAAAGGCCGTAAATGCCGATAAAAGTTTTTTGCTCATTCGTTCACTCCAAATAAATTTAGCTGAAAAAGTCTATTTTGTCCAAATTTATACAATAATTTGTTTAATTACGCAAGTCTAAAATTCATACTTTATGCTTAAATCTAGCTAAAATGTCTTAAAATGTGATTAATAAAGCTGATATTTCAGGCAGATGAGTTGAAAAAAGCCGGTTTGAGCCGTTTGCAGTCGCGACTCGGCAAAAGATTTTGCGACTCGGTAATTAGGGTAAGTGTTCGGCTTATTTCGGGAATTTCCGGTTATATCTGAAGGTAACTTTTTTCTGTCATTTCCGTGCACTTTTTCTTTCCTTTGTCATTCCCCGGCTTGAGCGGGAAATCCAAGCGGCTAAGCGTTTCTAGATCCCCGGACTAAATCCGGGGATGACAGAAACGCTTGGCCGGAATTGGCCAGAGGATGACGATAGGGGGGATTTTAAAAAGGGAAAGGGCGGCAGGTAAACCCGCCACCCTTTCTATATTATTATAATAATATTATTGGCTTTTAGAAGCGACCCTTATTGGGGCGCCGACCGAGGCCGAATTCAATCTTGACTGTTACACTTCCGTATACGGGTTGATAACTCTTCCCGTAACTTTTGAAAGAATAGCTTTCGCATCTTCCTTCTAGTGAAACCTTGGTAATACTGCCAAAGAATCTTTTTTCGAGACCTATGACAGCACCATACTTCACGGATGAGCCGTCTTTGACGGACGGAAAGTCAACAGTGCCCGGGACATCAACGTCTGGATCCGGGTCGGTGTAGGTAAAATGTGTCGTATTTTTACAATATTGGTAACCTACACTCGGTCCTGCGTAAATTCTCCACAACCTCCCGTACTTTTCGTTACGGAGAGCCTTCTTAGCCTGGTAGCTAGTCATGCCCGTTGTATTTACGTTTTTCTTGCCGCCAAAGTGCGCCAGGGTAATGGCGAAGTCCACAGATGCGCCCAAAGACCGGAACTTTTGGTTCAGATCTTTGTCGATCTCCATGTTTTCGCTGATTTCGGCGTTCAGAGCGATATGCCCCCAGCCGAAGTAATTCTGTACGAAAGCACCGTATTGGGCTCCCATATATGAATTAATTCCGCCTTTAACGCCGACAGACCAGCCAGTGATGACGGTAGCTTTGGGCTCGCCGTCTTTGAACTTTACATCGTAAGGCTTACCACCAAAGGCGTCAGCCAGATCGATGTAACTCATATCGATTGTTGCGGTGTCGCCGTTGTCAGCGATTGCCGTAAAATCGAATGTTTCAACACTTGCGCTGGTCTGTGCCTGCGCATTTATTATATTAGTAGCAACCATAGCTATCGCGATGATTGCAAGATTTCTTAAGGACTTCATAATATATTTTGTTAGTTCCCCGGGCGGTTGTTATGCCCGGGGAGGATTATTTTGCTAAATTTTTTTCTTTTTCTGACAGCAGTGGTAAGTTACCATGCTGCAGCAGTAGCAGAACCTTCAGCCGAAGATACTGTTACAGAACCATCGGCGTTCTCCTTGGAAGAAGATGCGATATAGACTTCCGGTTTGCCATGAGCAGCAATTTGAACTTGGTTGAGTTCGATTGATGTAATGGCGGTGTTGTTGTTAGCTTTTTCAATGCTTCTCCAGATAAAGGCATTACCGCTTTGATATGCGCGAGTGAAAACCCATGTTCCGTCAGCTTTTTGAGCAAGGCTTGCAACACCGGAAGGAGCATTTACTTCATCCCAGCTCTTCTTGGCTACTTCTTTGCCATCGATAAAGCCCTTTAATCCGCCGCCTACAAGTTGTCCATTTTCATAGATGTTGTAAACGAAGATTGTGGCAATGTGATGGGTATTGTTGTAATCCCAAGTATGGGACTGGCTTCCAGATGAGATTCCGAATTGGTTAGGCGCAACGACCCAAAGGTTGACTTCTGCACTGGCGTCGGTTGAGCGGTCGTTGAATGTTGCAGAGATTTGGCTCTTATACATCATACCGTTCTTTCCGTTGTTGCGGCCGAGGTCAACAAGGCTTGAATGTCCAAGGTCAGTAAAGCTGTATGTTTTAGACGTCATGACAAAGCTGTCGCCGATAGTCGGAACAAATTCAGCTTCTTCATGATAAGCAGCAAATACAACTTGGGCTTTGTTAGTCTTTGTTGTATAAGTTGTTTTGTACTTCTTGACAATAAACTTACCATACTTGCCGGCAGCCTCGCGGGTGCTTACAAGTTGCTTGGATCCTTCAACTGCATTGGCGTCTGAAACGTTGAAGTTGTCAGTGTCAATGTTTTGGCCGGCCGGAGCTTCGATAGAATTGAAAATCTGAACACCGTCAGTACCCAGTTCCTTTTCAGTGCCGTCAGACATGATGGCATAGAAAGTAGCATAAGTATAAGAGGTGGTCGGATTTACGTAATCGAAACCGAAGTTTTTGCCTATAGTTCCTTTTTGGCTGGCCTCTTCACCTTTGTCATTCCAAACTTCAGTATCGGTGTTGTGTGCCGAAGCAGCATTTTTACCGAAAGCAGCGTTGTAAATGAAAGATACCGGAGTAACCTCGTAGTTGTGGTTGTTCTCTTTTTCTTCACGTACATTGCCCAGAGAAGTCTTAGAATGTTCCAGAACCCACATCGGAACTGTCAAGTTGCAGCTCTTTCCGCCTTCAGTATAAGTCAAAGCTGTATACTGGAGTTCAATCTCGTGAGCATGGCCGTTATAAGAAGCGGTCATATCCTGAGACATGGTTTGGAAAGTTAAACCTTCATGCTTTGTGGATGAACCAACTTTTGTTGCGTTGCCTTTCTTAGCAATTGTCGGGTTGCCAAAATTGGTGTTGTCGCGATACAGTCTGTCCAGTTTAGGCATGATGATTTTGCTTGCATAACCGTAGTTGTTGACAACGGTGGTGTCGCTGTATGTGTTGTCGTCATAATAACGTGTAATCACATAAGTTTTGTCACCGTCGAAACTCTTTTCAGTTACTCTTGTCAGGTTCTTTTCAGGTTTTGGTTCTTCGCCTTTCAGCTTACGGAGAATAATTTCTCCTTCGCCGTTCAGGTTACGGTCATAGTAGGTTGCTACGATTCTTGTATAAGCATGTTTCTGCTCATAACCGTATCCGGCCATGTCGGTCAGTTCGGTTGTGCCGCTGTCGCGGAATGAGAAATCTTTGCTCAAGAACTGTATGTTTTCTCCCATTCCCTGAGGTACAATATATGTAGCCTCTTCGGTGTGTGCGTAAAATACACTTGAAGACTTGTCGGTCTTGGTTGTGTATGTTGTTACGTACTCCTGAATGGAAATGGATCCTACCAATCTCGGGTCGCCAACTTTTTCTTTGGAACCGGCAACCGGTTCTAAGTCTGTTAAAGCAAAAGCTTCATCGTCTTTCAAATCAACGATAACGCCTTCGGCATTAACCAACCAGAAGCGTAGCGTTGCAGAAACGTCAGAAAGTTTTTCTTCCTTACCGTTGTTCAATTTTTGCCACATTTCGAATGCTGTTTCGGCAGTATTGTCAGATGTGGTTTTGAACGTGAAGTTCTTTCCAAACATTTCCGTAGCCTCGGGATCCGGCTGAATGGTGTTATTGGCTACGAAAAATTTGTGGGTTTTTGTAAACTCACGAACGTCATCTTCATTGTAAACAAATTCCCACACGAGAGTGTTGGTATAAAGTTTACCTTCGATGCCTTCATGAGTGTAAGCTTCGCCCTTTTCTCCGTAACGAACACCCTTGAAATTGCCTAACCAATAGCTGGATTTCATCTCCCAACCTTTATACCATGCTTTTTCGTGTATGGTATTGATGGTTTCTGAGAAACTGCCAAAGTTGTAGTTCCAACCAGCGCTAAACTCCATTTTAGTGAAGTCTCCGCTTTGGTAAGAACGAGTGGCTCTGGTAGCTGAGAAACTCGGAGCTCCGATAATGCTGTCAGGAACCACGATAATATCGTGATCACAGTCAGCGATTGAAGCTCTGACATTCAGGTCGGTGCGTACTTCTTTGCTTATACCATCTTCAATGATGGGGTAGTATGAAGTATAGTGCTCTTCATCTTTGAAGTAGAGATCTGGATTGCCGTCAGCTTTGATGCCTTCCTTTTTGATTACCTCGATAGTTAATGTGTCGTGAACGGGATACCAGATGGTATCTTTTTTCTCGATGATAACCTCGATGGTTTTCTGGGAAGCCGTGAATGTCGGCATACCATCTTCACTGTTAGTGCAAGAAGTAAACATTGCACCAAAAACTACTGTGCAGAGCAACATTACTAATGCCGCAGCTGCGAAATTTTTCATTGTTCTCATGATTTTTTTTTTTATTGTTATTACTTTTATTATTTTTTTGGAGGGAACTTCGGGAAATATGGGTTTCGGGAAGTTTTATTTGAAAAATTATGTCAGAGATGGAGATTCAAATTCAGCTGATAACCCTTTGGTCTAACCTAAATTTTATGAATCCTTTTATTCTTTTAAAATAACTGGCCATTGTAATCTAACATAATCCTTATTTGTCGAATTTTAGAATAGCACAAAATTGATTAAAAAACAATAAAAACCATATGAATCTCTTTGATTTTTATCGTTTTAACAAAAGTGTAACAATGTTTAAAATGTCCAAGTTTGGACAAAATCGGTTATTTTCAGGGAGTCGCCGCCGATGACGTAAGTTTGTGAATTTTAAGACTTTTTTGAAACAAAATGAATCCGCGCAGCTGATGGTTGCACAAATTTAGCAGAATCCCGGACTCAAAAAGAAACGAATCGGAGTGTTTTTTTGTATTTCGGCGCGGATTTTCCGGAGATGCTCGACTCGGAAAAGCTGTTTTGTGGCATTTGGGCTTTTTTGATTGTCATTGTCAGGCATTCCTTTTCTCTTTCCTGTCATTTCCGGTTTTGGCGGGGAAAGCCAGAAGATCCCCGGGTTGAACCCGGGGATGACACTAGAGGTAGGTTAAATCCGGGGATGACATCAGAGACAGGGTGAACTTGGGGATGATACCAGGGGAGATGTTCGGGACAAGCCCGAACATGACAATAAATAAGAGAAAGCACGGGAATGACAATAAGAGAAGAAAGCAGGGAATGACAAATAAAAGAAAGCCCGAATATGGCGGAAAGGACGGGTAGAGGGATAAGTCTGAAAAACTAATATTTTTCTTGAAGAATCAATCGATATGTTATAGATTCGCAAACAGTTCAAAGAATCGGCCTGCGCCTTTCGGGGCGTTTGGCCATGTTTTAACAATATAGCTATAGGAGCTGAAACAACAATGACTAAATGGGTTTATACATTTGGTGACGGCAAAGCCGAAGGCGATGCCAGCATGAGAAATCTCCTCGGCGGTAAAGGTGCCAACCTGGCAGAAATGAATGTCGTTGGTTTGCCCGTACCTCCCGGATTTACTGTAACAACCGAAGTTTGCACTTATTATTACAACAATAATCACACCTATCCGGCAGACCTGAAAGAACAGGTTAAGGAAGCCGTTGCCGGTGTCGAAAAAATCATGGGCAAAAAATTTGCCGATGCCAATAACCCGTTGTTGTTCTCGGTTCGTTCCGGCGCCCGCGTTTCCATGCCGGGCATGATGGACACCGTTCTGAACCTTGGTCTGAATGACGAAACCGTCAAGGCTCTGGCTAAGGCTTCCGGTTCGGAGCGTTTTGCATATGACTCTTACCGCCGTTTCCTGCAGATGTTCTCCGACGTGGTTCTGGGCGCTGACCTCGACCTTTACGAAGAAGCTCTGGAAAACATGAAAAAGTCCAAGGGCTACAAGTCTGATACCGACCTGACCGCCGAAGACCTGAAAGAACTGGTTAAGGAATATAAGGAAATCGGTCAGAAACTGGGCAAGGTTGTTCCGCAGGATCCGTGGGAACAGCTGTGGGCCGGCATCGGCGCCGTTTTCGGCTCCTGGATGGTCGACCGCGCCATTACTTACCGCAAATTGAACAATATTCCGGGCGACTGGGGTACGGCCGTTAACGTACAGACCATGGTCTTCGGCAATGCCGGCGACGACTGCGCTACCGGCGTATGCTTCTCCCGCGACCCCGCTACCGGCGAGAACGTTTACTATGGCGAATATCTGATTAACGCTCAGGGCGAAGACGTTGTGGCCGGTATCCGTACGCCGCAGCCGATGGCTTCCAAGGGCGACGGCACTTCTCTGGAAGAAAAATGGCCGCACCTGTACAAAGAGCTGGTTGACGTTCGCAACAACCTCGAAGCCCACTACAAAGACATGCAGGATATGGAATTTACCATTGAACACGGCAAACTCTGGATGTTGCAGTGCCGTAACGGCAAACGTACCGCCCAGGCCGCTGTCCGCATGGCCGTCGAAATGGTCGAAGAAGGCCTGCTGAACAAAGAAGAAGCCATTATGCGCGTTGGTGCCGACCAGCTTGACCAGCTGTTGCACCCGATGCTTGACCCGAAGGCTCCGAAGAAAGTTATCGCTACCGGTTTGCCGGCTTCTCCGGGCGCTGCCGTCGGCCGTGCCGTCTTCAATGCCGAAGATGCCGAAGCTTGGGCTGCCAAGGGCGAAAAAGTTATTCTTATCCGCAACGAAACTTCTCCGGAAGACATCGGCGGTATGCACGCTTCTCAGGGCGTTATCACTGCCCGCGGCGGCATGACCTCTCACGCGGCCGTTGTTGCCCGCGGTATGGGTACCCCCTGCGTTTCCGGTTCGCATGACATTGTCATCAGCTACAAAGACAAGACCATGACCACTAAGTCCGGCGCCGTTGTCAAAGAAGGCGACTGGGTATCTCTGGACGGTGCCAAAGGCCAGATTATCGAGGGTCAGGTTCCGACGGTCAAAGCCGATACCAACACCGGTAATTTCGGCAAACTGATGGGCTGGGTTGACGAAATCCGCACTATGGAAGTCCGCGCCAACGCCGAGACGCCGAAAGACGCTCAGACGGCTCGCGATTTCGGTGCTCAGGGTATCGGTCTGGCCCGTACGGAGCACATGTTCTTTGACGCTGAACGTATTCCGGACATGCGCGCTATGATTCTGTCCGAGAACGAAGAAGGCCGCCGCGCCGCTCTGGCTCGTCTGCTGCCTTATCAGAAACAGGACTTCAAAGACCTGTTCAAGATTATGGAAGGCATGCCGGTCGTTATTCGTCTGCTGGATCCGCCGCTTCACGAATTCCTGCCGCATACCGATGCCGAAATGCAGGAACTGGCCGACAAGATGGGCATGACCCTGCAGCAGGTAAAGAATCGCGCCAATGCTCTGCATGAAGCCAACCCGATGCTTGGCCATCGTGGCTGCCGTCTGCCGATTACCTATCCGGAAATCTGCGAAATGCAGACCCGCGCTATTCTGGAAGCCGCTATCGAATGCGCCGACGACGGCGTCAAGGTTCTGCCGGAAATCGAAGTTCCGCTGACCGGTTCCAAGAAAGAGCTGGATATCGTTAAGGATATTATCGATACGACGGCTGAGAAGGTCTTCGCCGAGAAAGGCAAGAAGATTAAGTATGAAGTCGGTTCAATGATTGAATTGCCGCGCGCAGCCCTGAAAGCTGACGAACTGGCTCAGTCCGCCGAGTTCTTCGGTTTCGGTACCAACGACCTGACCCAGACCACTCTGGGTATGAGCCGTGACGATACCGGCGCCATTCTGGACGAATATCGCGCCCGCGGCGTTTATGTTGCCGATCCGTTCGCTTCAATTGATGTTGAAGGTGTCGGCTGTCTGGTTAAACTGGCCTGCGAAAAAGCCCGCAGCTCCAATCCGAAAATCTGGCTTGGCGTTTGTGGTGAGCACGGCGGTGATCCGGCGTCCATCGACTTCTTCCAGACCTGCGGCATGAACTATGTTTCCTGCTCGCCGTTCCGCGTACCGGTTGCCCGTCTGGCTGCTGCCCAGGCTGCCGTTCGCCACAAGAACGACAAAAAGGAAGAGTGCAATAGTTCCTGCTGTTGCAAAAAGTCAGCTTAAAAAACTCTGTATAATGGCTGACTAATACAGAAAGTACGAGAGGCGGAAAATTCATGTAGGTTTGTCTACACTAAAATTTTCCGCCCTCTTTTTTCTTATTATTCCGCTCATTCTCCAGAGTTTTTTTGTGTAAAAAAATAAGTCCTTTTAGGCTAAGTTACGTACGTTGATGTACGCGCCTGTCGCCTAAAAGGCTTTTTCTTATTATAATCCTCGTATATCGGCTTTTGTTTTTTCTCTTCTCTTTTTATTGTTTTGCGTATTTTCCTGAGTTTGGAAAAAGCCAGGTTCAGGCTTTTCCGATATGGCTTTAGCTTTGCCGTGTGAAACGATTATTGTATGAGGGCGAAAAGAGGTTTCGGGGCGCCTTTTTTATTGTTTTTTAAGGTTCGTGGTATATGTATTTGTATTTGTTCAAATACAGGTGAGGTGTGAAATGAAACCGTATAACCAGGGAAATGTCGATTTTTTCTGCGGCATTTATGCCGTTATCAACGCATGTCGTTATGCCGGGCGCAAATATCATATTTTCAGCTTTAAGGAGGGCTGCGCGTTTTATCAGCATATGATGCAGTTTCTGCTGGACAAAGGGCTGTTTGAAGAGGTTCTCTATCATGGCTTTTCTTTTGAAATTATGCAGATGTATTTGGAACAGGCCTGTAAGTACATGTATGAGCATTATCGGCTGCGGTTGTTCTATAAGCGGCCGTTTACATGGATGGACATGCCGCTTGAACGGGCGACCAGAGTCATCGCCAAATATCTGACGGCGCCGAACACGGCCTCAATAATTCGCTTTGAAAACAAAGACTGCGGCGACCACTGGTCAATAATCCGGGCGGTGCCGTTTCCGCTGAGCAGGTTTAAACTGTTTGACAGTTATCTGTATCCGCATTTGGATACAGGCAGCTGTCGTTGGGAAAAAGGCAAAAAATGCAGTTATGTACCGCGCGAGGGGATTATTTTTGTTAAAATCGCACCCGAAAAGCCGGATAAGTTGTCAGATGATATT
>ENA-OZLL01000381-OZLL01000381.1-human-gut-metagenome-genome-assembly--contig:-NODE-381-length-11198-cov-4.497801_pt1 | contig 11198 bp, 17 predicted proteins | sample MGYA00244836_ERZ653784 | MGnify/ENA primary metagenome ERZ653784 (study PRJEB26926, sample SAMN06164584) | human gut metagenome | biome: ENVO:00009003; feature: ENVO:2100002; material: ENVO:00002003... | reverse complement strand
GAAGACGCCGTACTGGTCAGGAAATGCCGCAACGCCGGCGTGGCGGGAACAGAAAACCGCTGTACGGAAGCCGGACGGGCGCCGGAACGCAGCCGCAGCACCACATCCTTCTTATAAGCATCCACCACCAGCTTATTCCCGCAGCTGTCCGGGGGAAACCCCTGGCTGGGATCGGAACCGCTGGAAAGCCGGGACTCATACAACATCAGGCGCAAATAACACTCCTCTTCGCTTTCGTCCCCGGTAATCTGCAAATTGGATGCCGCGTCAACCATGGAAGTGGAGGAACCGAGCAGCTGCCAATCCTCATTCGGAAAACGCCGCTCCACGGCATACGTGCCGTACCACTCCTTATTGCACCAAAACTTCCAGGTCCCCTTGCAGGTAATCGTATTGGAATGGCAAATCACACCCTTATGAAAATGCTCCGGATAATCCGCCGGAGACGTCAGGCCGTCCACAAAATCCGCCGCCCCGTTAAAATCCCTGTCGCACGTCCACCAGGACCAATAACTCCCCTCATTGAGGCAGAGCTTTTTCCCAGCCGTGAAAGCGCTGGCTGCCGTAAACGCCTTGGCAATCACCCAGCCCTGGCGGATGACGGCCCCCGTGCTGAACCCGGTCTGCTGGGGCACCGTCACCTGGACGCGCATCACATCCCCCTCGTTAACCGCCGCATCCGGATCGGACGCATGATCCCCGAAAGACACCCTGTAACACCCCTCATCCAACGTCAGGCGCACCGGAAAATCCCGGAACTCCTCATACCGCCAGGGGCGGGCCTTAAACTCATAGGGAGCCAGGGAAAACGCGCCCTCGTCATCCCGTTTCAGCACCATCAGCTCATGCGTGGGGCAGGCCAGAAACAACATGCTGTTCACCTGTTTGTGGCGCAAAGCGGAAACATCGTCCTGGCTCCACACGGAAGGCAGGGAGGCAACCACATCCCCCTCGGCGGACAACACGCGCAGCAGGGCAGGGGACACCTCCACAAGAAAACGGTCATTGGTGGAATAAACATAAGGCAAAATCACGGAACCTTCCAAAGCGGCAGCCACGCGCCGGAACCCGCGGCGCCGGGAAACGCCGCCCATCTGGCCCAGGTCCAGATTCTCAATCCTGGAAGCCCCACGGTGAAAATTATCCAAGTCCGCCCGGACGGCGGAAGTAGGAGAAAGCTCGCCTCCGTTGAAAGCGCATCGAATCATGTACCATCATTACAACAAAACGAAGGAGGATGAATACAACCGTAACTTGACTAAATCTGCATGGTTAATTGGTGAAATACTTTGACAATCGGGATATGAAAGGATTACATGTTCCTCTATGTCAGATCAAAAATCTTCTCCGAAAAAGAAAAGTATAGAATGGGAAAAAGCACGCTGGTTTATTCTCGGCGCCTTCGTTCTCTTTATTGCATGGCCCTTCATCACATGGGGAAGCCTTGGTATAGCGGACTGGTTGTTTGAAGGAATCAATTTTCCAGAAACCTCCCGTTTCGGAATCAGTGGTGATATGTACGGAGGGTTGAATGCCTTATTTGCGGGATTAGCATTTGTAGGATTAATTTATACAATATTTAAGCAACAAGATAATTTTAATGAACAGTTTTCCGAAATGAGGAAAGATAGAGTAGATTCTATGGTTCTCAATTATACAGGATTAATACGCGATTCTATAAAAAATTTATATGTATTATACGATATGATCAACATAGATAAAAAAGAATCAGAAGGTATAAATGTTCTGAAGGATTATCAACGTCATTTTTTAACAATAGAATCTTGGTTCGAAGGAAATATAAAAAGAATGCCAACAGATAAAGAGATTGGTGAGGAAGTTGCTCTAGTTTCTCATTATTTAGTCATTATGGCGCCTGTAGCTTCTATTTGTTATTCGGCATTAAAGAAAACAATATGTATCATAGAAGATTCTCAATGGGATGAGGATTATAGAAATATATTAAAAAATGATTTATGGATGATGGTTTCTCAAATGCCTCCCAATTTTTTATCTCTTTTATATATATCGTTATTGATGATAAATAAAAAAGATGATGTTGAAAGAGTTCTTCAGTATTTCCCTTCCAATATCTATAAAGATGATTTTGTAGAAAAATATCTTCTTATTTCTTCATTTAAAAGTGAGGTTGATATGTTTAACTATGTGAAATCAAATATAAAATTTCATCCCTAAACCAACGGTTTATCCTTCACGCCGTCCATGAATCCCGGGCGGCGTTCTTCATTTTCTTGGGGAGCCTCTATCCCATCAAACTCAATCGGAGCGGCTTTACCATTATCAGGATGTACAAGATGCTCCTGTTTCGTTCCGGCAAGTACTGCGGCAATCTTTGAAAGCCCTGGTACATCCACCGGTTCCGGTTCATTGTAACCGGCCAGCTTGGAAAGTTCCCTCACCGCCTCAATCTTGCCGGGCATCTTCTTGCGCATCCCTGAATCCGTGTAGGCAACCTCCTGGCATAAAGGAGAATCTTCGCCCACTTCTCCAATTGGTGTACGCAACACAGCAGTAAGAAACTCAAGGCATTCCTGCTTGGTGGCAATCGCTGATCTGTCCAAAAGGGCGTTCAATTCGTCAATCATTCGCAAAACTTCGCCATCTTTGGACAAACGGGATGCCGCCTTGCTGGCTGCGTCATTACTCATATCCTTGCGATTGTAGGCCTTACGATAAGCGTCCGCCTTGGACAATTTTGACTCAACCAAGAGCCTCGCAAACTCCTTCTTCTTCTCTGTGGCAATAGATGTTTTATCTCTCTTAGACATGATCTTTCATCGTTCGTGTGATAGCGTCTTCCAATCGTTTACGCCCTTGTGCCGTGAGGAAATAACCTTTTTTGAATCTGCCTCCATATTGGGAGGTAGAAACGTCTCCTGCACCGCAAAGGGTATTCAGATGAAAGCACAAACGGCTGGAAGATACGGAAACGCGGTTGGCAATTTCTCCGAACCGAATGCCGGGATTAAGACCGATGCAGGAAAGAATAGCGATCTGAACCGGAGACATTTTCAGCCGTGAAAAGGCTGCGGACATGATAGACATCAATTTTAACTCTGACTGCTTCATTCGTCACCTCCTATTCCCATTTCCTCCCGTAGAGATGCAATTTCTGCTGCGGCGTCCACGACATCCACAACGGGCCCTTCCGGCTGTTGCGGGGCTTGTTCTGTTTTCAGCTTCTTCCGAGCGGATACCGGCTTCCATCGCGTCTCTTTGGCCCAGCGGTCCGCGTGGGTGAGCACATCCCCGAAGCACTCCCAAAACTTCTTGCGGCTGTCCGGCCTCCAAAAAGCTTTCTTCTTGCAGTCCTCCGTCAGTCCTGACGCGTAATAATCCCTCAACATCTCCATATCCCGCGGCGTCACCCGGCCCTGTGCGGAACAGTAAGCCTCAAGCGCGGCTGCCTGCTCAATGGCAGTTGGCATTGTCCGGGACCATGAAGGGTTGATTTCCAAACAGGCAGCCATGAACCTGGCGGCGCCGGGAGAAGCCCCCATATCCGCGTGATTGTCGGCGCAGCGCATCCCCCGGACGTCGTTCAGGCGTTCCCGGTTCGGGAAAGACTGGGCAGGCAGCACAGGAGCAGCGGGCGCTTCTTCCCCCGGTGTACTGTCCACCGTAGTAATTTCTCCCTCTCTATTCCCTTTCTTTTCTTTTCCTTTCTTTTCGCTTTCCAACGAAGCTTCATTTGCTATCCAAGGTTGGGTTCCTACGTCGGAACCAACGTTGGTTTCCGGTATAGGTTCCGGCGTTGGTTTCCGGCCTCCCTTCCGTCCGTTGGCGCGCGCGATTTCCCTTTTGCGCTCAATTTCTCGCTGGGCATCTTCCGGGTAGAAGGTGACAATTAAATCATCTCCATCCCAACGGAAAAGGCCGCAGGACTCGGCCACCTCGGAAGCCATGACCCCGCAAGACTGCATCCAGCGGCGGTCTCCCCAGGACCGTGCCCCGGCAATCCGCCCCATATTCTCCTGGTCACAAGACCAGGCGATCAAAGAAAGCCACGTAGCCCGCTGGGTGGGATCAGCGCCTATGTACTCATTAGAGCGGATAACGTAGAGTGGTATATTGATGTATTCCATACCCTTTAAGCATAATTTCAATTTTCATTTTTCTTCCTCTCCGCGGCCTGGATGCTAAATATGGAGGGTTTCATAAAAACGAGGAAGACGGTCTTCCCGCGGCGGTGCCCGAACAAAGGTTCATGGCTGGCCAGTTTCAGCACTTCCGCGGTTGAAACCTGATCCTCGCACCACTTGAACACCAGAACGCCGCCCGGTTCCAAAACCCAGAAACACTCCCGGAATCCGGCCTTCAAATCATCCCTCCATGTCTTCCGGTCCAGCTTCCCGTACTTCTTAGCCAGCCAGGACGATTCCCCGGCGTGAATCAGGTGGGGAGGGTCGAACACGACAAGGCGAAAAGCCCCGTCGTTGAAAGGCATCTCCCGGAAGTCTCCGACCAAGTCCGGCTTGATTTCCAGGGTTCGCCCGTCGCAAAGCGTGTGCGTTTCCTCCCGGCGATCCATGAACACCACGTCAGGATGGCGGCGGTCAAACCAGAACATGCGGGAGCCGCAGCAGGCGTCAAGAATGGCTTTCACTCCCCCTCCTTTCTCGGCTCCCACCGGTCTATGCTTTCTGGGAAGTTGGTATGAGAGCATTCGCAACATGGCACATCCCATTCAGAATAGTCTGAATATTTGCAGTTACCGCAGTATCTCTCTTTAACCTGCCACGCCCGGAAATTGCGCCGCCATTTCCACGCTTCGCGCAAAACTGCCCCATAATGTGACTTCTCGTCGCGGTAATGATGCAACAATTCGGGGGAGAGTTGATAGCCTTTATCTTTCAAAAGGCTACGGATGAAGGTATGGATAACAACAGTTGTTTCCCATGCGCCTACGTACTCGTAAAAAGCTTTCTGTTCAGGCGTCAGCTTCATGCGAGCCTCCTTTCTAAGATGTCGGCTTGCTTGTCAGTAATGTACTGCCACGACTGCGGCGGGCGAGTCAGGCCGATGACAGAGAGCGGCACGGCGGCGGGGAGCCTCACGGGGTCCTGGACTCCCCAGGCGTAGCAGGGGAGATAGGCGCGGATATGTTCTTCCGTCACGCAGGCGTCTCTGATCAATAGATCCAAGGCTTGCCCGGATGGCATGTAAAGCATGCGTACACAGAAGAGCATCAGGCACTTACCGATAATGACCCGTTTCCCGTCTTTCCCGGACTCGTAGAGCCACAGCGTTACGGAGTCGCCTTTTTTTAAGCGCGGTACGTTTTTCCGCAACTCCCATCTCTTTTCGCCGGACAGAATTTTTCTGGAGAAAGGCTGCCTGACGGATAAGAGGATGTTAATCATTGCTCCGCCCCTCCCTCCTGTTCGAGTTCCCAAGGCCATCTAATGACATGAGTATCTGCAATCGTGAATACTGGTCTTCCTTCACCTCTCCTCACGTCCATCATTGCTAGATTTTTATTAACGTTTATCACTTCACAAATGCTTCCATCCTCTACTTGCAACTTGTCCCCCGGCCAAACCCTCATGATGGGAGGAAACAAAGAAACAAGCCTATCCATATCTTCAATACATGCCTTCTTGGTTTTCCAAAAATGGGAACTCTGGAAGAAGCAGTTGTAGCAACCAGCAACCCAATCGGTTGTTATCCCATGGACATCATATCCTCGTATGGCTTTCAAAGGTGTGCCGCAAAGAGGGCATTTAGGCGTTTTCATCGTCCCTCCTCTCAAACACGATTTCCACTTGCCCGGCGCGTCCCAAGTCGTGAATCCGCTCAATCCCGGCGCAATCCAGCGTCCTGTCGTCAATCCCCATAGCCTTGCAGGCGCCGTCCAGATACGCCTTGCAGCGCGCCAGGCAATTATCCGCGTCCGGCTTCGGTCCCTTGAAAAACCAGACCACCCGGTAATGCGTCGGTTGCATCCTCCGGCCATTCAGGGCTTCACAAGTCCTGCCCCAGGCTATATTCCGGGCGCGGCTCTTGGCAGCCGTCTTCTTGTAACCGGCCACAATGGCCCCCCTCTGCGTGAGAGGGGCCTTCGCATTGGGGGACAAACACCGGGGAGTGTGGGGCAAGGTAATGGTCAGCGTGGTCATCATGCCGCACCTCCTTCCCATCCCTTTTTAAGTTCCCAGCGCGGAATGCGGAAATACCGCGGCAAGGCCACAGCCCCCGGATAAATCCCCGTCGCCACGCACTCGGCGTACTGGCGCAGGGCGGCCATATACTGCCCCCGGTAATGCTCCAGGGCCTCCTGATCCATCCGCACCTCGGAAATGCAGTAAGGAGCTGCCGACTCCATGAACACAAACATGAAATTCCGGCGTATCCCGAAAATCGCTTCATACAGATCGCAATACAAGGCAGCCTGCCAGCCGTACCCGTAGCGGGCCATATCCCGGTCAATCAGACCGGAATCCTCCACGGGCGTGGAAGTCGTCTTCATATCAATAATCGGCATCTCTTCATCGTGAGGCAGGATATCAATCATCCCCGTAATCGTAATCGGAACCGGAGGCTTGTCCGGTGCGTACTCAATGAGCAGCGTCTTATACATCGCCACCTGGGAATCAAACGAATCCCCCAGCACCAGCCCATGTTCGGTTCGCAGGTAATTATTGAAAATCCCCACGGCCTTCTGCGCTTCGGCGTACTCCTCCGGCGTCAGCACGGCTCCCCCACGGTCGGCAAACGCCGCCCAGCGGGCTGCTTGCCCGTCGTCCTGCTTCGTCTTGGACACGGAGCCGTTCTTATTCACCCCCGGCAGCCACTCTTCCACGAGATACTGACTCTGGAACTGATCCGGCGTCAGGGCCAGACAATCCACCAGGGAACCAAACCGGAACCCCTGGGAAACCTTCTCAATCCCTTCATCCTGCCGATACTTCCATTTATAGGGATTCCGGGCGAAATCCGTCAGCATGGACTTGGAGACACAGTGAGGAATCCCCTTCTTGGAATCGTGGTACGCCTGCGGATTATCCACCCGGCCACAAGCCTCGCCGAAAGTCGCAAAGCCCGATAAATCTAAAACATTCATAGCTAAAGATCCTTGCTATCCTGCATGCTTACTTCCCGGAGGCCCCCACCCAGGCAACCACCTGATTGAAATTCGCCACCAGCCACTCCAGCGTCTTGGGCGGGAACGTCTCTTCCCGGCTGGCTCCCTGCACGTAATAAATCTGCCGGCCCCGGCAGAAATTCACTACCTGGGGCATCGTCACGCCGTGGTCTCGCAGCAGTTTTTCCAGGTCTGCCACGCTCACGGCAGATTCCGGCTCCAGCTTCAAATCATCAGTAGGAGTGGGCGAAGAAACCACTTCCGGTTCAAGGGGCTTTTCTTCCTGCCTGGCTGCCGCCGCCACTGGCGGAGGTACAGCGGCGCCCGCAAGAGGATTGCCGGCCTTCGGCTTCTGCGTTCCGGCTTCCGGAGTAGCATTCCGCATTTCCCGTCCGTCTTCCACTTCGCCGTCGGAAATAATCGTGTCGGTCAGGTGGGAATAAAGCCATGCCTTGGCCTTCCGCTCGGCCTTGCCAATAATGGCATCCTGGCTCATGCCGTTATTTACACGGATACAGAACTCAAGAGTTTCGGAATCCGGGACTCCCTTGAACTCCCAGCTCATATCGACCCTCACCAAACCTTCCCGCTCAATCTTCTGGTACTCCTTCCCGCTCTTGCTGATGCCGGAAGTGGAAGACTCTTTGATTTCGGCGGGATGGTAAACCATCTTCAAATTGGTCAGGCCTTCCAGGTTCTTCAACAGGTAGGTCATGCCTTCCTTGGTCACATACGTGCGCCCGGCAAGGATATTCCACTGATTACCTACCGGAGAAAGGCCCATGCAGGTGGCCACAATCAGGCATTCCCTGACCGCATCCACGCCATAGGTCACGCCTTCTTTGTATTGTGTCGCAGCGCACTCGTCCGTGCGGAAGCCGAGCTGGGAGCCTTTCAGCTTCATGATGGATTCCATGATGGGGGGAGTCAGGGCGTCGCGCAGCCGGTTCATGGCAATGCCCATGTTGATGGCCTTTTCAAAGCTGCCCTTGCAGCTCAATGCCTGCTGGGCTTCCAGGGCCAGATTGTCCAGGCTGACGGCCAGCTCGGTGGACTTGGAGGGATCCATTACTTTCTCTTGCCGTGTGGCTTCACTTGGTGTATTCATAACTCGTTACTTATTGTAATTTTGTAGGTTGCATTTGTAACAGGCCGGGAGTCAGGGCCAACTGACCCCGGCCAACTCATTGTTTCCTCATACCGTGAGGGCGGGACGGTTTTTCCAAGCCGTCAAAAGGAATCGGGCAATCCGGCGTAAACCCGGAATGCGGGCTCTTGCCGACCTGCAGCTCGGCGTTATCCAGCTCCACCGCCAGCCAAAACAGGCACGCAGCGGAAAGACCAAAGGAGCAGGCCCCCAAGAACTTGAAAAAGGTATTCATGCCGCAGCCCCCTTTCTTCTTCTGCGCGGGGGAAGAATATTCATATCCACTCCATTCACTTGAGGCTTCTGTGCATGATCCTGCTGGTGGATATAGCGCCATACAGACAGGGCAGGGAACTCATAGGGGCATCCGGCGCTTCCTGTTCCGGGCAACGCCTGAATGCTGCCATCCTGGACAAGGGCAAGAATGCGCTCTCTTCCCCAGCCCGTCATGAACCTTACGTCATCCAAAGTGACAACTACCTTGCCGCGGAAGGCGGCAATCGCCTGCGCCTCGTCGGAATCAGGCAATAATCCCACGCTCGCCGCCTCCGGGGAGGAAGGAACAGGAGAAGAAGCAGCCTCCTTAAGAACCCTGGCTATGGTTTCCAGGGCCTCCGCCAGACTCTTCAACGTTTTTTCATTCGTGTTCATGTTCGGTTAATTAAAATGGCCGCCCGGACGGGTATGTCCCGCGCCTGCCAGACCGTATTATTCTTATCTACCGATTTGTGTATTTTGGTTTTTAGGCCCCACCTGGGCCGGGCGATTAGTTAAAGCTCGTGCCAGCCGAGCAGCTTCAATTCTTCGATCAGGGCTTCTTCCATGGTTCAGTCGTCGTAGTGTCCGTCGGGGTTATCGCACTGCTCGGCGTGATCCACCTCCCACTGGTCAATCGCTAATTCCAGCTCGTCCTTGAGCCCCTCCGCTTCTCGGATGGCGACGTATTCGCCATTCACCCGGATGCACCGGTCTTCGTCGTCGTATTCGATAATCATGCCCGCTCCTTTCTCATCTGATCCAGGGTTCTGTTCACCTGGCGAATGATGTGTTTCTCTCCCAGGCTGATACCAAGCATCAACGCGGACAGGTAGCCTGCCAGGTTAAGCAGCGTCACAACAATAAATTCAGTCCAGTTCATCATTGGTTATTTGTTAGTGATTAATATTGATTGTTATTACTTAAATAAAAATGGAGAGCCTGCCAATGTAACGCCTTGGCTTTGAATGTGCTCGTATTGCCTAAATTCATGCGCATTCCGGCTCATTATTCTTGAAGATAAAAGCTGTGAGGCTACTATTCTGTTATGCCTAAATTCATAAAACTACAGGAAGGTCTTAATGGTGGCAGGTATTCCGATGGAAAACCCGGAGTATTCTGTTATGTCAATATTGATCATATTATCGCAATTGAAGGATATGTGGGCTGTTGCTACATCATCACTACCGACCATGACTACCCGATCTACATTTCGCATGAACAGTTCCATGAAATTGTTAACCATCTGGAAACTATTGAAATTAAATCTACTGTTGGGGAACACTTTTTGTTCCAACATCGCTACCAGCCGAAGGAACGGAAACACACTCCTCCTCCAGTAGAACTACCGTAGCTCGCTCATTACAGGCAATAGCCCGCACATAGATTCCATCCATCCAGAATGGAGTTTGCGCTTTTCCTGCTCTAAGTGTTTGAAACCCTTCGGAGCAGAGCACTTCTATACGTCCTTTTTGTTGCAACTCTTCTTTCATTGCAGGAGTAGCCAGGATTGCTTCGATGGGACCGTACTTCATGCTGCCGGCTTCTTGGGTTCGGAGTTCTTTTTCCGAGGTTGTGGACTACGGTCTTTTGCCTTCTGGCGGAAATCCATGATGGCGCCGATAACGAGAGCCCGGCCGCTCAAGCCTGTAGCGGCCTGCGCCTCCCGGAACCACTCCCGCACTTCTTGCGTTTCTTTTTTCAGGTTGATGATCATATTCGCGTCTTGCGTGCTGTTGATAATCTCAAAATGTCAATTTTGCGCATTGCAGTCAATAATAAAATACTAATTTTTGAAATATAACTATTCAGATATGGGTTGACAAATACGCAAAATGCGTACATAATGTTCCTATGCTCAAGGCAAAAGACATCAAAATGTGGCTCAAAGAGATAGGGAAAGACCGTGCGTGGTTAGCTGAAAAAACACTGGTCAGCAAACGGTCTGTTGATGGATGGTTGTCATCTGGGAATCCTATTCCTCCCGCCAAGCTCGCCCTCATTGAAAAGCTGATGTCAGGAGAGGAAGAAATTGAGTTTGAGCTTCCGCCAGACTTTGAAAAGCAACTTCGCGCCATGGCGGATGAAGCAAAAAAAACTATAGAGGATATGGTTTCCCATATCCTTCAAGTCACAGCCAAGGCACATCAGAAAAGGAAAGCAGAAGCTCCCAGCCAGCAGTTTACCCCGGTAGAAACATTCACAACCCCTCCTTTGGAGGCTCAGGGACGAATCATCGGCAACATTGCCGCCGGCAACCTGGCGGATGGAGACACCATTCCGCAGGACATCCGGCTATACCGTGAACTGGAAAAAGGGGAATACCTGCTGCGCGTGAACGGCCACTCTATGGAACCTTCCATTCCGGACGGCTCCGTAATCATCATGAAAAAATACACCATCCCCCCCATCCCCAAACCCGGAACCATTGTTCAATACCATGATGAACGCGGCGTGACGCTCAAAAAACTGGTTCGCAGGAAAAACCCGGAAACCGGCAAAATGGAATACACCCTCCATCCCATCAACCCCAACTTCGGAGACATCGAACCCATGGACGGCGGCAAGATCTCCGGCATCTATGTGGAAACGCTGGAACGCTGGAAGAAGGCATAACTTCCCCCCATCAAAAAACAGTATACATCATAACTAAAATACACTTATTATCATTCCTGTCTCTTATACACATCT
>ENA-OZLL01000368-OZLL01000368.1-human-gut-metagenome-genome-assembly--contig:-NODE-368-length-11346-cov-6.357364_pt1 | contig 11346 bp, 30 predicted proteins | sample MGYA00244836_ERZ653784 | MGnify/ENA primary metagenome ERZ653784 (study PRJEB26926, sample SAMN06164584) | human gut metagenome | biome: ENVO:00009003; feature: ENVO:2100002; material: ENVO:00002003... | reverse complement strand
AAAGCTCACTAATGATATTTGACCGGCACGCAAATCTCAAGTATAAGTATGGTAATGATTATGTGTACTATGTGCATTATGAAAATGGCGATATTGAACAGTATGCAAACGGTAACTTGCCTAAAGCGGTTCGCAGGTTCATGGCGTGCGATAGATCAGATTATTACTTTATGAAAAACAAGCGTGGCGAATATTACCATAGCTTTATGCCTAAGATGATCGCAGAGTAAGAGGTAACAACAGTGATGACAAAAGAACGCTTTGAGAACGGCACAAACTGGCAGATGACCTATGAGCAGTGCAAGGCTTGTTATTGCCCCGATTGCACCAAAGAAAATTGCCCGCACCGTGACGCATACAGGCGAGTACCGAAGATTGACGGCGGTCTGGGGCTTTGCCCGAACTTGAACGAGAGGTAGCAGCGATGACAGCGAAAGAAGCAGCAAAAAAGATAATGACCGAAAAGGCATGGCGCGAAGAAGCAGAAAAAATGATGGGTAATGCGATTGAAAAAATGAAGATGCAAGGCTGAAATAGGTGAAAGTAAAAGTTTCGGCCTTGTTTTAAGCCACGATAACGGGTATACTATAAAATAAGAAGGGAGTGAATGCAAGTGCCGGAATTATGTAGAATGAATGGGATCATCATCAAAATGATGAATATGGATGTGGGACAGCATAGCAAGCCGCACATTCATGTATATTATGGTGAATACCAAGCTTCTATATCACTGAAAGGTGAATTGCTTGCAGGAAGCTTACCTTCAAAACAATTTAGCCTTGTGGTTGCGTGGCTCGTGCTGCGTGAAAATGAAGTGTATGCAGCATGGGCGAAAGCAATAAGTGGCGAGCCGTTTGGACGGATTGATCCGATTAAGTGAGGTGAATTCAAATGCGTATGATAAACGGTGTTGTATATGCTGACAACCCGATCACTATGGTAGAAGTGACGAAAGCAAAGCCACTTTCAGACATGATGATGCTTGTCACGTTTACTACGGGTGAAACACGCCTGTTCGACTGCACGAGGCTACATGGAAGTGTGTTCGAGCCGCTGCATGATGAAGCAATCTTTTCAAACCCGAAAATTGTATGCGGTGCTGTGACATGGAATGATGAGAGTATTGATGTCGCACCAGAGTATATGTACGCTGAAAGCTTTGAATATAACACGCAGAATATAATAAGCGCATGAAATTTAAGTGGCTGTTTCACAATAGCCTCTTTTTTATCGCAATATGTAAGTTTTTTATTAAATGGAAACTTTATAACGATTAATTAGAGCGAATTCAGCAAATGGTATTGCGGTTGATGGGCGAAATTGCCCGTATGCAAAATGAATACAGAATAGCTTCTGTTTGATGCCGAGCTTCAAGCGGAAATGGCGGCAATGCGGCGAACGCTTGCGGATTTGGCAAGACAGGCGTGTGCGTTGCGGGAAGGGAATGCAGCGTGAGAATTCGGTTTGGCAGTCCGGCATAGTTCGTGTGGAATGGAATCAAAGCGCTCGCAGTGGTGTTTGCCTTGTGGGCGTTTGTTGTTTTACTGTGAGCGTTAGCGTGAAAGGAGTATGAAATGTACGCGACAAAAGCAGAAGCGAAATGTGAACTTGAAGCAAGCAAAGACATGACTGGCTATTTTGATGGAAGCCTGAAAATGATCGACATGAAAAAGATGTTGCTCTACCGTATGGGATTTGGTGCAGCGGAAACCAATGTAATTCTGGCTGCTCTTGTGCTGGCCGGAGCGAAATTCGAGGTGTGAAATGTACAAAACTGAAAAGTATTCCTACGAAATTGTGGTAACGAGCTGTTTTTGCAAAGCTATGACACGCTTGTGTGTTGCCAGAATGAAAAAGGAGAATTTAAGCGGCTGCGGGAAAAGCACTGATGAAAGCAAAGGAGGCCACAGATGAACACATATTTCTTTGTAATGGCTGTGTATGGGCGAAACGGAAACGAAATCGGCAAGCGGGTTGGTTTTGTGCGTGCTACAAATTCGGAAGAAGCAGAAGACAAGGCATGGGAGCGCTTTGGAAGTGATTCATGCGCATTTCAGGAGATTTGGAAAGCGGATGAAGACGGTGAAAGCTTCACTGTGTACTACAGAAATTGAGGAGGGCGGCAAAATGACAATTGCAGAAATAAAACGTCAGCAGTTTGGTGAGATTGCATCTGAAATTGGCGACAGGACGGTGTATGTGCTGGAACGCAACGATGATTGGTGCTATATCAGCTTTGTGTACCAACGGCATTTGTGGTATTTGCAAGCATCGGAATACTATCCTTTTACGGACACAAATAATCCGGGTGAGTGGAACTACATAGTGTCGGCCATTACGGGCATCAATGAGAAAGCGCAGCTCACATATTTTGAAGCATGGACAGGTTTTGAGAATCTGAAAATCAACAAGCCGTGCAACAAGCCGTTGACCACTGGACAGAAAATTGATGTGCTGCTGTCCAATGCGGAGCGCGTCTGCAAGGCGGTGATTGCGACGAGAGGAGGCGAGCGTGAGAAAGCGATCATCCGGAATGGCGCATTCATAGCGAAGGGCGAAACGTGGAATGCCGAACACAAGGTTGTCAACATCTTAAGCTTGGAGTCTGAAGCGGATGGGTACTGGCCGGGGTTTCAGATTGATGTGGTGACACGGAGCATTTGCGGGTGAGAGGAGAATGAAGCATGATTCTGCAATTCCGTACAAAGCGAAACGCGAATGGAAACTGCAAGTATCTTGGCATTGATACCGGAGCCGAGTGCTATGCGACTGAATGCAATACGTGGATCTGCAAAGAGTTTGCGGAGCTGAAAATGAAAGATTACCGCGCACTGATAGAGCAGTGTGAACGGCATGGATTTAAGCGGGTGGAGTACATGTAGGCTGTGCCACGAGCATGGCGCGATTGTTCCAAGAGAATTCTTAAAAAGAAAGGAAAAATAAGATTATGAAACTGTCTGAGAAAGTTGCTGTTGTGAGTATTGGAGAAAAGAAGTTTGCTATGGTGCCGGTTGCAGACATGCGGGTTGACCGTGCGTATCAGCGTACGCTAAAAAAGCGCGTGAAGAAAATGGCGTTGCGGTGGGATTACAACAAGTGTGATGTACTGGTGACGAGCTTCCGCGATGATGTATTCTACATCGTTGACGGGCAGCACAGGTATGAAGCAGCAAAACAGAACGGAGTTCAGTATTTGGCCTGTCAAGTGCTTGAGGGTATGAGCCAGGTTGAGGAAGCGCAGCGGTATCTGTCACAAAACACAGAGGCTTGCACTCTCACACCGTATGATATGTGGAATGCGAACCTGCTTGTTGGCGACCCGATTGATTGTGCTATCAACAAACTCTGCAAGGAATATAACGTAAAGGTTATGTCGGGCTTTGGTGTAAAAGCGGCATCCGTGTTGGGCAGCTTAACGGAAGCGCGGAATATCGTGAAGACGAGCGGCACGGCAGGCTTGAGGTGGATTCTCGAAGTGCTCGATGCCGCAAAGTGGGGTGAGGTGCGGCGCGGCCACAATTCCCACATCATGAGGGCATTGCGGAGATTCTACGTCGCCCACAAGAATGAAATCTTCCGGTATACGGATAGGGTGAAGTGCATCCTGCATATGAATGACCCGATTAAGTTTCAGTCAAAGGCAGTGGCAATGTTCCCTGAGGTAGATGTAGCAACAGCGCTGTCCCGGTATGTTGACTTTATTGTGACAGGAGAGCCAAGTGAAGCCGAACAGGCTGAAACGAAGGTGGCATAACATGAAATGTCAAGGGTGTCCACTAAGAACAGCAGAATGCCACAGCACATGCCCAAGCTATCTAAAATACGAGCGGAGACGCAGAAAAAAGCTGAAAAAAGAAGCTAATGTGCGCAGCTCTCGGCTGTTGCACAGGATTAAAAAAGCAGAGGAAAAAATAACTACTTGACAAGAACAAGTGTTCCGTGTATTATGATGCCAACAAATCAGTGCGGCGCTCAACCGAGTAAGAGATAAACCAACAATCAAAAATCGAATAGGGAGCTGATGTTATGGATGTGAGGGAGCTTAACTCAGATCAGTTAGAACAGTTGCGCGATGCTTTGTATTGGCAGTGGATTGACGAAGGAAAAGAGTTTGATGAGGTGACAAACGAAGACTTGTATGCAGAATTTGATGGGATCTGCTTCGTGGAAGATGATTTCTGGAGGTAGGCTATGTGGAGATTCTATATAAATGGAATTGAGCATGATGCTGATGAATGCTTAGACACATTGGCTTATGCAGGTGCAACGATCAATGACGTCGTTTTAATGATTGAAGGCTTTTCTTTTACAGGCAATGACGGAAACATATATGAAATTGAGGAGGAATAACTATGGCTTTTAATCCGTACAAGAAAATGATTCAGAAGATGATGAAAGCAGGGAAGGTTTTTATCCAACGAGATGATGCCGACCATTACTATGTGTCAGACGGCTGTGCACTGGTGAAAGTGCCAACAATACTTTACCGGGTATATATTCAGACCGTAAGCGGATACTTCATTGAACTTGAACCGGGCGAAAAAGCGCAATACGAAGGGGGAATCACGCAAAAAAAGAGATGGAGTGGATCTCAAAAAGATCGTAGAGCTGACCTCTGCGGAAAATGAATTGCGGGAAACTCCGTTCTTAGTTGAATTCAAGAGGATAAAAAAGAAGAGCATTATGGCGAGGCTGTGCCGAACTAATGCACATGTGACGGCAATTGACGAAGAATACTTTGCGGCGGCGTGTGATTGTGCGTTTGGAACTCCTCACCAAGACGGGCGGCGTTCTCCTATCGTGTGGAAAGACGATGACGGGGAACAACTTACGCTTGTTCTGCCGATGCGCCTCTTGGATGAACATCTCGACGCATTGAAGGAGCTTGCGGCATAACACAATTAGAACAGTTTCGCACACCTAATGCATTAAGCAAGTTATAGTACACGTCTAATAAAAGTAAAGTCTGATTTCTACACAATTACAATTGAAAAATGAGGTGAAACGATGGCTTACGTCCGTAAGACAGTAGATTGCTGGCGCTTGTTCGTGAACTACGGGCAAGGATGGGAGTATGAAGGGACTGATTATTCGCGTCAAGAGGCACAGCAAACATTGAAATCGTATCAAGAGAATTGTCCGCAGTATCCGGCAAGGATTGTGTTCGGAAGAGAAAGGAAGGAAAAATGAGCAAGTTTAAAATTGGAGACAAAGTGGTTGGGAACGATGGCGCTAATAAAGAGTATGCAATCACTAAAAAAGGGTGGGTTGGAACAGTTAAGCGCTATTATGATGACGGTTGTATTGCAGTGGAAAGTCTAGATCATGAACATATCTACACGGTTCATGAGGACGACTTCGATAAATTTGATTCCACGCAGCAAAGGAAAATCATCATTACTGAGGAAGACCAACTCATCCGTGTTAAGGTTTTTAAAGGCGAGAAGTTTTTGTGCGATGGGACTGAAATAGGTGATGACTTTATGGAAGGAGCTCGCAAATTGTTGGAAAATTGCAGGCCCAAGATTCCGGAATTGAAGGATGGCTATCTTCTGGAAATTGAGTGCGAAGGTATTATAAGTTTTGCCAAGGTGTATCACAATGATAATGATGAACTTTGTATGTCTGGCGAAAATCATTGGTATCCTATTGACTGTTTTGATAAATACGGAGAATATCATGGATGCTCTATAACGAAAATCTACGGTAGGACAAATAGCATGATGTCACGCCGCATGAGCATTATGTGCAGAAATCTTATCTGGTAAAGGAAGTAAAAACATGGAACAGTATTATATTATTCGAGCAGACCGGGCGGGTGTATTCTTTGGAAACATTAAGGAACGCAACGGAAGCGAAGTCACGCTGACAAATGTTCGCCGCTTATGGTATTGGGATGGCGCATGTTCTTTATCGCAGTTGGCAGTTGAAGGGACTAGAAACCCGCGCGATTGCAAGTTTACCGTTGTCGTGCCTGAAATGATCGTGCTGGGCGTAATTGAAATTATACCGTGTTCTGATGCAGCGGTAGAAAGCATTAAGTCGGTGAAAGAATGGAAGCGGTGAATAAGATTGCTGAATTTCTAGGCTTGCCAAACGGCGATGGCTCTGGCTATGGCTCTGGCACTGGCTCTGGCTCTGGCTATGGCTCTGGCTATGGCTATGGCTCTGGCACTGGCTCTGGCAATGGCTTTGGCGTTAAATCATTTCTTGGACAAGCGGTTTACATGATTGATGATGTGCCAACACTCATAGACCATGTACACGGAAACATAGCAAAAGGCGCGATACTTAACAGTGATTTGACTACAACTCCGTGTTACATCGTGAAAAGTGGTGGATGGTTTGCCCACGGTGAAACGCTGAGGGAAGCGCAAGCTGCGTTGCTTGAAAAACAATTTGAAGATATGGATGATGATGAGCGCATAGAAGCGTTTCTTAATGAAATCGACATTGAAAAGCGTTATCCAACATCTGTGTTCTTCCATTGGCATCACCGTTTAACTGGCAGCTGTGAAATGGGGCGCAAGGCGTTTGCAGCGGATCATGAAATTGATCTTGAACACGGCACTATGACAGCGATGGAGTTCATTGAGCTGACAAAGGATGCGTATGGCGGAAGTGTAATCCGGCATCTCGCAGAAAGGATTGAAAATGAGACTGATTTATGAATCTCCTCTGTGCGGATTTTATGAATCTGCGGAACGGATATTTGTGTATGAACCATCCGACGAGAATGAAGTGCAGGATTTTGAAGAAATGAGCTACGAGGAAAAATGTGCATGCTGCGGCGTGACGGAATCTGATCCGTGGGCCACGCTTCCCGGCGGAACAGGTTATACATATCGTTTCGAAACTACTCAAAACCATATCATTGTGTGCGAAATTCTTACGCTAGATGTTTAGGAGGTGCGCATGAAAATAGTAAGAGAAGGCAAAGAAATTGAGCTTACTTGGCAGGAATTGTTTGAAGCAAGTCAAGAGCATCAACGCGATTGCATGTTTGCTGATGTAGCACAAAAAGCAGATGAGATGGAAATTGAGCTGAACATGGGGCAGATTGAGCGTGCAGGGCGCATTGCAGAAAAAGCTCTTGACAACAATGATAGCACTTCTGAATCTTATTGGATGGCGATCGAAAACGCAATTGAAGAAGTGACAGAATAGGAGGCAATATGTACATAATTAGAGACGGGCAGAAAATTGAATTGACTAGTGACGATCTTCAGCTCCTTTATCGGCAAGAGTACATCTCTATAGCAGAAAATGCAATTGAGTATCATATTGGCTCAAACATTTCTTTGGATGAAAATACCTTAGCCGAGATTGGTGAAGAAATATGGGAGGCCGTGTGGTGTCACAGTGATAGCATCGAATGGAATGTGTTGGAGCAATACGGAATTTGGGAGGAAGAAAATGAAGAATCCTAAGCGGCGTATAATTTACAGCAACTTCTATGACGAGTGGTGTACTGAAGAGGATGCTAGAATGTACCTACTCGAAACATCAGCGGAAGAAGAGGGGTGGGAAACGGAAGAAGATATTCCCGATGATCGGGTATGGGATGAGATACGCATTCAGGAAGAACTTGGTTGGGACGATGAAAAAATAGAGCTTAGAAGGTTCTTCGATGGCGGCGAATGGATTTTGCAAGGCAGCTTAGGGTTGTGGAACAGACGAGCTCGCGGAGGGTTTATCTTCAGTTCCTTCGATGAGCTTAGCAGAGCGTGGAATGATTGCGACTACATCCGGCTATATGATGAGAATGGACATTTCTTTATTGATGCAGCACACCATGACGGTACAAATTGCTACGAAGTGAAGCGGCTGACGGGCAAAGGAAAAGAGTATGTGGAAAATCATATGTACGACAGTGATGAGGAAGTGCATGATGTCGTATTTAACAGCAATTTCTTTTCCGCGTTGCCGCATTACGCACATAAGGTGTACGGGTGCAAAATGAGGGAGGCGGCATGAGAGAAACTTGGTTTTTGCTTCTCTATTATGATCAAGGCGAAGGCATGAATGTCAAAATATTCAAAGACGTGCGGGAAGCTCTCACGGCAATGAATTACGATTACATAGCAGTAAAAAATGTGATTGAAAAAGCTGGGTATAGAGTAGAGTGCGCAATCGACAAAAATAAAGCGTACATACACGACAACTGCGGCAATATTGAGCACGCATGGTTCGTTCTTGAATCAACAATAGGGTAGAAGGAGGCAGCATGACAATAAAAGAAGCCACAGAAAAATGGGTAGATGGATTCAATGCAATTCCTCAAGCAGTAATTGAAAAGCTCATAGCGTATAACGAGTCAGATGAAGTGAGGGAAATCACACCTCCTACTATTGGTGATTACGTCTATGTGTATACGCTGCCTGATGATGCTGACACGCTTGAACATAGAGGCGAAATCACGAACTATGATGAGGAGAGTGGCCTTTACACTGTAGAGCTTGACACGGAAACGATTGTTGAAGTTGAAGAGGATGATTTTGAGGTTGAACGCGACGGTGGACTGCCAATGTGGGGAACGATGTGGTCATTTGGCGAGTCTATTGATGATTGGTGGGTAGAGCATGGCGGTTTGAAAGCTATGGCTGACTGCGGATTCCGCGTATATGAGCAAGAGGATTTCGGCTACATCTTTGGGATAGATGGGGCTGGATATGATTTCTATGAATTGCACTGGATTCCACTTTACAAAGCACGTGGTTTGCGGTGGCATGATGAGGAGGAGTGATAACAAATGAAGCCATTGATGAAACGGCTGCTTGATGCCGGGTATCCAAGAGATGAGATGTTTCACCATGCATCTGACCTCTATGTGTATATAACTCCGCTTACGACCTCAGTTATTGAGGAGTGGTGCAAGGAAAATAACACTATCGCATGAGTTGGCATTGCCCAGCCTTCAGAGATCAGATAACCGGTAGAAAAATGTATGATTGCGTTTTTCAGTATTATGATTGCTTAGCCTGAACAGTAATGTATGAATCACAGAAAGGAAGTATTAAATATGAAGCTATAGACCTATGCCATGCTGGATTTCATGCATGCGAAAACCCGCTTGACACATTGCGCTACTATGCGCCCGGTTCATCCCGCTATTGCGAGGTAGAACTTGACGAAGTATCAGATCAGCGTGACAGCGACACAAAGCGAGCTGCAAAGAAAATCAAGATCGGCGCAGAAATCGGGCTGAAAGGTGTTATTGACGCGGGCGTGAAATTCATATTTGAGAAATGCGAAGATGCCACGGAGGAACGCAGCATCGGGATGGAGAGGCAACGCCGCAGCATCGGGCGAGAGAGGATGTGCTATATCTTCCGGCAAATACGGAAGTGCGGAAGCAAACGGAAAACAATGTATAGCGGTTGCATTTGGCGAACAAGGAAGGGCGCGTGGAAAAATCGGGAATTGGATTGTTGTTGCCGAGTATGGAAGCGATGGGGAAATTATCGAACCAAAGATAGCTGTTGTGGACGGCGAAAATATCAAGCAGGACACATGGTACACCGTAAAAGATGGTAAGTTTGTGGAGGTTGGAGATTGTTATGGAAACTGAACAATTATATTCCTGCGACTTCTGCGGAATTGACATGAAGTGGGATAAGACGCATCCTGAAAACGGTGATATGTGGGGCTGCGAGGTTTGCGGCAAAAACTTCTGCTCCAAGTGCTTAGCAGACAAAGTTGGAGTGCTGAATTATTACATAATAACGCAAGAGAACAATTTCTTACTCTGCCCCGACTGTGCAGAAAGGGAAGGATATGGACGAGAAACTGCTGGAAAATGTGTTTGAAATCACACAAATCGCAATGATATTGGAGCGAGAAGACAAGATTGTAGTAGAAGATTCAAAGAGTTTGTTTGACAGTGTTGTTCGAATAGCAAAGGATTTTGAGAACCAATTCGATGAATGGGAAGGTGACTACTACGCCGACATTTACAATTTTGCAGAAGTGAGATTGATGGAGGATTTTTCATGAACGAGTGTGATGATTTGTAAGAAATGCGAGGAAGAGGGATTAAATAAAGTGGTTTGTTATGTATGCGGAAAGAAAATTGATCCTTTTAATGAAACGCCTGCGCTCGTCTTTGATGACGATGAAGGATACTATGAGTGTGAATCCTGTCATCAGTACAGGCTCGAAACTATTTGCGATACTTGTGGAGCGACCGTGCCGGTGGCAAACGGCAATGTGCGTCCCAATTGTCACGGAGAGGTGGTTGCGGAATGAAATTAACAGCTAGTGGCGGCGTAGTCCTGTTCGGTTTGGTGACAGTGGCATTTATCGTGTTGAAGCTGACACACGTTATCTCGTGGAGTTGGTTGTGGGTGCTGTCACCGGCACTGGTATGGGCTTGCTTATGCTTCCTGACTACGCTGGTGCTGACGTTCGCTTTGGTTGTAGTAGAAATTGCAAAAAGGAAGTGAGATTGTATGCTTGGCATAATGTGTGATGAGTGTGGAAGCGAAATGTTTGTGAGGGGAGGGTTCACGTTAGCTGATGGCGGAATATCGAGGACGTGTGTTTGCCCTTCTTGTAAAAAGAGGGAAGTGGTTGAGTTCAATAGTAAGGCTGAGATTGTTGGACGCAGACAAGTCAAATGTCCCAATAGAGGAACGAATCAAACTCTATGCTGGCGGTGTGCAAACGCAAAGGCTACGGGTTGTGAGTGGCATAGGGATTACACGCCGGTAGAAGGTTGGGCGGTTAAGGCAGGGTACTGTGTTGTCTCCTGCCCGAAATTTGTGCCTGACAAACCAAAGAAAGCTTGTATGCATTGAGAAATACAGTAAGTTTGTGGTAAAATGAACAAAACTGCATATGGGAGGAAAATATGGGACTATTCTATGGACTTTTGAAATTGTTTGGATCTCTGTTCTTTATGCTTTTTCAGTTTATCTCAGATGGCGCAAGCCGAGAATCTGCATCGCAGTGGTCAGGCGGCCTGAAGAGGTGAGAAGATGGAGGATTTATCTATCTTTGAAGCAATAATTCTTGTTGGCGCTGTGTATCTTGTGTTGCGAACCATACAAAAACATAATATGAACAAAGCGCTTAAAAAAATTCACTTCGATAAGATGAAAGCCGATATGGAAAACATGAGGTTTTCCCCGATAACACTTGAAGGGTATACTTACTCGATAGGCAACTCAAAGTTGGTATACCGGCGCGAAGATGGAAACGACCCGCAGGATTTCATACGGGAAGAGCTGCGCCTTACAAACTTTGGAGATTTGTTTATGCTTGGGAAGGGAGGTCCCGGAACGGTATATTACGAAAACCCAATAGAGTCTAAGTTTATCCTCGGCGGAAACGAGATAGCGGCTT
>ENA-OZLL01000349-OZLL01000349.1-human-gut-metagenome-genome-assembly--contig:-NODE-349-length-11651-cov-16.283374_pt1 | contig 11651 bp, 11 predicted proteins | sample MGYA00244836_ERZ653784 | MGnify/ENA primary metagenome ERZ653784 (study PRJEB26926, sample SAMN06164584) | human gut metagenome | biome: ENVO:00009003; feature: ENVO:2100002; material: ENVO:00002003... | reverse complement strand
ATCGGTGTAGGCAAGCCAAACCACGTTGACGGCGTTGTTTTGGATTTCTCTACCCTTTGTCTCGTCGACGATTTCGCCTTTTTGAGCAAGGATTTCACCCGTCACGTTGCTCACGACGTCCTCTGCGAGCTTGTATCCCGCAATACGCGTTGCAAGAGCGAGTTTCTTGTTGTATTTGTAGCGGCCGACCTTTGCCAAGTCGTAACGCTTGTAATCGTAGAAAGTGTTGTGAATGAGGATGTTTGCGCCTTCGACCGTGGGGACTTCGCCCGGACGCAAACGACGGAACAAATCGATTTTGCCTTGTTCCTCGCTCTTGCATTGAGCGTCTTTTTCACAGGTCTTGACAATCATCTCGTCCCCGCCGAACAAGTCGATGATTTGCTCGTCCGTGCCGTAGCCGAGCGCTCTCAAAAGCGTGGTTGCGGTGATTTTTCTCGTTCTGTCAACGTGCACCCATTGAACTTCGTTGGAGTCTTGCTCGTATTCGAGCCAAGCGCCTCTGTTGGGGATGACGGTGGTTGCATAACGAGGCACGCCGTTCTTGTCGAGCACTTTGTCGTTGTACACGCCCGGGCTTCTGACAAGCTGGGATACGATGACGCGCTCTGCACCGTTGATGACGAAAGAACCCGAATCTGTCATGAGCGGGAAATCGCCCATAAACACTTCTTGTTCAACCACTTCGCCGGTTTCGTTGTTGGTGAGGCGAGCCTTCACCTTGAGAGGAATAGCATACGTAGCGTCGCGGTCTTTGCACTCTTTGACGGTATACTTGGGTTCGCCGTCGAATCTGTGTGACAAAAACTCGAGTTTCAATCTGCCGGAGAAGTCAACGATCGGAGAATAATCTTTGAAAACTTCCGTGATGCCGGCATCAATGAAATTTGCGTAGGAATTCTTTTGCACCTCAATGAGATACGGAATGGGAAGGACGTCTTTGATTTGCGAGAAATCGCGTCTTTCCGTAGTTCCGTACATTTGATTGTGAATTCTTTGGGACATATATTCACTCCTTAAAAAAATTGCCGAATTTGCGACTTTTCAAAAAACTTCGAACGCTCCCGAAAAAAAAATTTTTCATCGCCCGAAATTTTTTTCGAAATCTACGCGTTTTTTGCGGATTGCTATCAATACTTGATGTATTTATAACCCCCTACCCCCAAAAACGAGGTGTTTTTGGGGTAGGAATCCGCATCATTGCGCAGTTTTTCATTATATATTGAAAAATCAAGTCTGTCAAGCGTCGCGCGCATATAAATTATATAAATTTTTAGTATTTTTTATATAAGTTTCCTCTTGATTTAAACGCGCGTTTTTCATATAATATTTGTTATGAGAATAGACAAGTTTTTAAAGGTATCGAGAGTCATCAAACGCCGCTCCGTCGCACAAGAAGCATGCGACGGCGGACGCATCGAAATCAACGGCAAAGCGGTTAAGCCCGCAAAAGAAGTCAAAATCGGCGACAAAGTCACCGTCACTTTCGGCTCGAACTCGATGTCGTTCGAGGTGTTGAGCGTAGACGAACATCAAACCAAGCAAAGCGCGGAAACGATGTATCGAATTATTAATTGAATTAATAATCGAATTACGTCAAGCCCGCATATTTATCGGCGGAAATTCTCCGCATAAAAACTTCAAGGTGGAATATGAAAATCAACGTCATTATTACAGCCGGTGGCACATCGCAAAGATACGGCATGGAAAACAAACTGTTTGCCCCCTGCAAAGATTCTTGCGTGGTTGTCGAATCAATCAAACCGTTTTTGACATTCGAGCAAGTGTCGAAAGTTATCGTTGCGATACACCCCTCTTACAGCGACGAATTGCTGAACGCTCTTGAAATCGCTCATATCGAAGACAATCGCATTGCACTCACGCAAGGCGGAACGACGCGAACTCAAACGGTAAAACACGGCATTCGTGCCATCGAGGACGATTGCGACTACGTCATAGTCCACGACGGCGCACGCCCCTACGTTACGACCGCACTTATCAACAGCGTTATTGCCGGAGCGGTCGAAAACGGAGTTGCACTCCCCCTCCTGCCCCTCACCGATTCGCTCGTATGTATCAGATTCGGAGTGGACGCCGTCAACAGAGAGGACTATCGCAGAGTGCAAACGCCCGTTTGCGCAAAAAAAGAAATAATCGTCAAGGCGTATGCAAAATGCGACGGCGAATATCTCGACGATATTGCCGTTATACAAAAACACGCCGCTTGCGACGTAAAAATCATCGAGGGCGATCCGCAAAATATAAAGATCACGACGAAAGACGATTTGAAAACTCCTCTTTGCGGAATCGGATACGACATTCATCGTTTCAAAAAAGGCGGCGGGATAAAACTTATGGGAACGCTCGTTCCCTGCGAGTTTGCGTTTGTGGCGCACAGCGACGGCGACGTTGCGGTGCACGCGCTTATGGACGCGATACTTTCCGCGATAGGAGAAAAGGACATCGGACATCTCTTCCCCGTCGACGATTCGCGCTACGACGACGCAGACAGCATAGAGCTTTTGCAAGCGGTGCTCAAAAAAGCAACCGACAAAGGTCGCGCCCTTCAAAACGTGAGCGTGGCGATAATCGCAGAGCGTCCTATGCTTGCTCCGTATATCGACCAAATGCGCAACAACATGTCGCACGTGCTGAGAATTCCTTGCGAAAGAATAGGCATAACCGCCACCACCAACGAACAAGTGGGTGATTTGGGCGACTGCAAATCAATCGCGTGCTTTGCCACAGCACTTTTGCAATAAATTCAAAAAATCGGCTCAAAACCGCGAAAATAAGCGTGTTTTTGCAAAATGCAACCAAAAGTTGCGCAATTGACAATCAAAATGGGTGGCGGCAACCGACCTCTTTGCGCCAAAATAAAGGCACAAAAACACAAGCGAGGTTTGAATATGGACATCACAACCGCAAACAGATTATACGAACTTAGAAAACAACACGGATATTCGCAAGACGAGCTTGCGGAAAGCTCAACGTATCAAGACAAGCAATATCCAAATGGGAAAGATCGGAGAGTTCTCCCGACACGGACAACCTCATCGCCCTTGCAAAACTTTACGGCGTAAGCCTTGACGAACTTTTGAATTATACCCCCGCGAAACCGGGTGAAGAATCAAAAGAAAGTCAAGCGCAAACGCAGGATGAAAATACCGACGAAAACGCACAATCGGCAGTTGATGACGACAAAAACGACACTTCATCGTTCGATTATGAAGAAAACGGAGACAGAGTGCATATCGACGAAAACGGTATTCACGTGCATGACAAAGACGGCTCGAACGTCATAATAAAAGGCGGCATCGCAAAGCTCGTCAACAAAATCGTGGGCGATATTCACGTTGAAAACGGCAAGACCACCGTAAACGGGAAAGTCGTTGATAATGACGACGATGACAAGCACACCGAAAGCAATACAGTGCGCATTGAAAACGGACACGTGGTGTTTGAAAACAAAAGGGAAAAGCGCAATGCGGTTGTCGGGAGCATTGTCAACGGCGTAACTTTTTTACTCTGCACCGTTGCATATCTTCTCATCGGCTTCCTTTGCACTCTGTGGCATCCGGGCTGGTTGCTATTTTTTGTACCGTTCATTGTCGGCGGGATATTCGACACGATTGTCAAGCGCAATCCGTCCTCATTCCCTGTCGTGTTTATCGTCACGGGAGTATATCTGCTTCTCGGTTGCGGCTGGGGATTGTGGCATCCTTACTGGGCAATTTTTGCAATTATCCCCGCATACTACGCAGTTGTAGAGCCAATCAAAGCCGCATCGAAAAAGAAAAGTTCCGTTAAAATCGACCTGACTTCTTCAAATAGCGACTGCAAATCGGATGACAACGACTTAATCGATTAAATGTTAAACTTCCGCAACCGAATCCGCCGTTTTTTCGGCGGATTTTTCATTTGTGCGATTTGACAAAAAGCATTTGACAACACATCGGCTGTCTTATATAATCCAAGTAATCGAATAAAACAATCTCATCGCCGGGTGAGCGCGTCAGCGTCGTGTCGTTAGGCCTTTTTGAAGACACGAAAGCATGGCGTTTTTTTATTGGAAAAGATGAAAAAACAAACGAAAAACACAAACAACACAAGCGTATTGAAAGAATTTACAAAATACGTGTCGGCAAACGTGATAGCGATGATCGGTCTTAGTTGCTACATTTTGGCGGACACTTTTTTCATATCTCTCAAGATGGGGCAAACCGGTCTTGCCGCACTCAATTTGTCAAGTCCGTCATTCAATCTCGTGTTTTCCATAGGTATGATGTTTGCCGTCGGAGGCGGAACGAAATTTGCCATTCACAAAGGCGCGCAAAACAACAACGAGGCAAACAAAGTCTTTACTCACACGGTCTTTATCGTTGCGTTTTTTGCGATTGTTTTTGTTATGCTCGGCTTATTTGCGTCACGCCCTGTGGCAATGTTTCTCGGCGCGGAAGGCGACACTCTCGAATACAGCAACACATATGTTCAGATTATCCTTTGCTTTGCTCCGTTCTTTATGTTCAACAATGTTTTTCAAAACTTTGTACGAAACGACGGCGCGCCGAGGCTTGCGATGATTGCATCGCTTGCGGGCAATCTTTTCAATATAGTATTCGACTACGTTCTGGTGTTTCCGTGCAATTTGGATATGCTCGGAGCGGCACTTGCCACGGGCTTTTCTCCGATTGTGAGCATTCTTATCCTTTCTTTGCATGTCATTCGCAAGAAAAACACATTCCATTGCAGAAAAACAAAACTTTCCTTGCGCACGTATGGCGGAATATGCTCGCTGGGGCTTGCTCCGTTTATCAACGAATTGTCTTTTGCGGCAGTCCTTATGGTGTTCAACGGTTTGTTTAAGCGTCTTGGCGGCGACACTGCGATTGCGGCATACGCAATTATTATCAATGTATTCTATGTCGTCAACTCGGTTTTCAACGGCATTGCAAACGGCACTCAACCCATGATTAGTTTCAGCTACGGACAAAGCGATCATCAAAAAATCCGTCGCATACTGCGCTACGCCCTCATCACCGTCGCCTCCGTTGCCGTCGTGTTGTATATTGCAATATTCTTCGGGGCGAACGGAATCGCAAGCATCTTCAACACGCAAGGCGTAAAAGAGCTGCAAGACGCCGCCACGCTCGGAATGCGACTGTTCTTCATCTCTTCGCTGTTCTCCGGCTTCAATCTGCTGTTTTCATATTACTTTTCAGCGTCCAACAAGGGCGGCTATGCCCAGCTCATAACCGTTTTGAGAGGTCTTGTGACAATCATTCCGATTGCATACCTCTTCTCATATCTGTGGAAGATGACGGGGCTTTGGCTGGCAACCCCGGCTGCGGAACTCGTTACGCTTGCCGTGACGCTGACGATATTCATCCTAACCCGCTCCAAAAAGCAAGAGCTTATACCCTGCCCCGAATATAGAAAAGAAGCCTGAAAACGCACCTTTTATCGACACTCTTTATATCAAAAAGCACGGCAATGAAATGCCGTGCTTTTGTTGTACGTCTTGAACACTGCTTTTTTGCTTGCAAAGAGGTGACTTGCCAAAGAGCAAACGGCAAGAGCCGAGAAAGACGAGAACGAGGCGCGGAGCGTGTTTGAAACAAAGAGATAATCGGGCGCAGAGCAAACGCCGAAAATCGCGAAAGGCGAGCATGCGTAGCGGAGTTGTTATCTCTTGCCAAACGTTGACCAAACGCGGAGCAAGGCGCACAAGTCGAGGAAGGCGAGGACAAGGAGCGAAACGTACAAAGGTACGTGAGCACCTCGCCCACAGCCTGACAAAGAAAAAAGCACAACCGAAGCTGTGCTTGGTTGTGCGTCTTGAACACTGCTTTTTTGCTTGCAAAGAGGTGTCTTGCCAAAGAGCAAACGGCAAAAGCCGAGAAAGACGAGGACGAGGAGCGGAGCGTGTTTGAAACAAAGAGATAATCAGGCGCAGAGCAAGCGTTGAAAATCGCGAAAGGCGAGCATGCGTAGCGGAGCGTACACGAAGTACGTGAGCAACACACGCGCAGCCTGACAAAGAAAAAAGCACAACCGAAGTTGTGCTTGGTTGTACGTCTTGAACACTGCTTTTTTTGCTTGCAAAGAGGTGACTTGCCAAAGAGCAAACGGCAAAAGCCGAGAAAGACGAGAACGAGGAGCGGAGCGTACACGAAGTACGTGAGCACCTCGCCCGCAGTCTGACGACGGAAAAAAAGCACGGCAAATGCCGTGCTTTTGATGTTGCCGTTTGAATTTGGCAAGTTATCTCTTTGAGAATTGAGGTGCTTTACGTGCCTTATGCAAGCCGTATTTCTTACGCTCTTTCGCACGCGGGTCACGAGTGAGATAACCTTCTCTCTTGAGTGTTGCTCTGTATGCTTCGCTGTCTGCGACGCAGAGAGCTCTTGCAATGCCGTGACGGATTGCGCCTGCTTGACCGGTGTAACCGCCGCCGTACACGTTGACGTAAACGTCGAACTTGTCGGAAGTACCGGTTGCAACGAGGGGTTGATTGACGATGAGCTTCATCGTGTCAAGAGGGAAATACTCGTCGAGAGTGCGCTTGTTGATGACGATTGTGCCTTCACCGGGAACGAGGCGAACTCTTGCGATAGCCGTCTTTCTTCTGCCTGTGCCGAGATATTGAACTTTTTTGGTTTTCTTAGTAGCCATATTTCACCTCTCTATCAGTTGAGTTTGAGCTCAACGGGGCATTGTGCCTGATGGTCATGCTCTGCACCGACGTAAACGCGGAGCTTTTTGAGCATTTTTGCGCCGAGGGTGTTCTTGGGGAGCATGCCCTTGACTGCCTTGTACACGACGAATTCGGGCTTTTCAGCCATCAATTTCTTGTATTGGATCTCTTTGAGTCCGCCGATGTAACCTGTGTGATAACGATAGTATTTGTCCTCGAGTTTCTTGCCTGTGAGAACGACCTTTTCGCAGTTGATTATGATAACATGGTCGCCGCAGTCGACGTTGGGAGTGTACTCGGGTTTGTTCTTTCCTTTAAGGATAGAAGCAACTTGAGACGCAAGGCGGCCGAGAACCATATCGGTTGCGTCGACAACGTACCACTTGCTTTCCACTTCGCCGGGCTTTGCCATATAGGACTTATTGTTTTTTGCCATTGTAGACAAATCCTTAGCCATTGTGCTAACCTCCAAAAAATTGTTTTCGCAAGAGCAAGGGTTCGATCGGAGGGGCTAGTTCTTCTCGCATTCCGTACTTCTTCCAAAAATATGCTTGATAATAATATTAAATATAACAAAATAAGTCAAGCGTTTTTCTCAAAAATCGAATATTTTTTGCAAACGCGTTGCATATTCTGTCGTTCGTCGTCATTTATCTTGCGTTTTCGACACGAATTTTCATGGGCTTGCAGGGCATTTTTGCAAGGTTTTCAAGCGACGATTTTTGCTCGTTTACAAAAACGTCCGCATCCTTAACGCCTGCAAAAGACAGCGTTAGGCTTTCGGTTTTCACGCCGTCGGGAATGATTATGACGTCGCATCCGCTCTCGTCTTTTTTCATTGCGACGGAGATTTTGCCTTGCTCGTCGAACATGGTGTACACGTTGTTTCCGAGGTAAACTTTGAGTTCGATATCCTTGAATTCCGTCGAATTACCGTTTGCGTGCAAAAGCGGTATTATGCCGCCTTCCTTGACGAACACGGGGTATCTTTCAAACGGACATTCAATCGTATACTCTCTTGCGCCCTCGTATTTTTCGTTTGTAAAGAAATCAAACCAAACGCCCTCGGGAAGCCGGATTTGCTGCTTTGTCACGCCGTTTTTGCCCTTGCTCGTGACGGGGCAAACATACATTTGTTCGCCGAAATAGTACTGATTTCGCCACTTCTTGTCATAGGCGCGCCTATCCTTTGAATAATAATAAGTCGGGCAAACAAGCGGCACGCCCTCTGTTGCGGTGTGGACGTTTGCGGTGTACAAATACGGCAAAAGTCTATGACGCAGGCGCAAAAAATCCTCCGCGATATTCTCGACCTGAGGATAATTCCACGGTTCTTTGCTCATGCCTTTGTTGCTTGAATGCAGGCGGTTTATCGGAGAAAATACGCCAAACTGCAACCATCTCAAATACAGTTCGTTGTCGCCTTTGCCGAACATGTGTCCGCCGATGTCGTGCGACCACCACGTGTAGCCTGCGTTTGACGCAAGCGCCGTAAAATACGGCTGGAAATCCAAACTCTTCCAGCACACCACCGTATCTCCCGAAAATCCGAGCGGATAGCGATGAGACCCCATCCCCGCGTATCTCGACAAAATTACGCTGTTGTTGCCGTCGCGGTTGATATCGAGCATATGATAGTGATTGAGCAGCCACAGCGGATCAAGCCCCTTCATCTTGGACTTCGTGCCTTGCTGCCAATCTATCCACCAAAAATCCACTCCCATTTTTTCGTATGGATGATGCAAAATGTCGAAATACGCATTGCGGAATTTCTCGTCGGTGAGATCGAACTCTATAGTGCGTTTGGTTTGCGGATCGACGCCGCAAGCGCGCGCCATATCGGGATACTGCTGTTCAAAATATCTCACGCCGTCGCGCGGATGCAAATTCATTGTTACGGCAAGATTTCTGCCTTTGAGATTTTGCAAAAATCCTTCGGGATCGGGGAACAATTCCTTTTCAAACGTGTAGCCTGTCCACCCTGCGCCTTGAAAAGACTTGTAGTCTGCGTCTTTGGGAACGTTTGTTACGATGTGCCAGTCCATGTCTATCGTGGCAACCGTAAGCGGAACGTTTTTGTCCTCGAATTCGTCCATAAGGGCAAGATATTCCTTGTCGGTGTAGGCATGATAGCGTGACCACCAGTTGCCAAGCGCGTACTTCGGCAAAAGCGGAGTGAATCCCGAAAGCGAATAGAACTCTTTGAGTCCGCCGAGATAATCGTCTTTGAAAGCAAACAAATACTTGTCTACGCAAGACGTCGGACGAGGGGAAACACTGCCGTCTACGTTCAAAAGCACGGACGACGAGTCGTCGATTTCGCTAACGCCGTTGGTTGCAAAAATGCCTTTTCTGATATGAGCGAGGCAAAAATGGTCTTTCTTTTCTCTCTTGCCATTCCATCCGCCCAGCACTCCGAAAGTGCCGTCCAGCGTCCTTGCCGTACCGCCGAGGTTAAATGCGTTTGAAGGAGTCGCGCTCTCTCCGTCCTTGAAAGTTACGGACGAAGCAAGCGTTTTCGTGTTGACGGTAAAAGCGCAAGTTTGTGTTTCAATCGACATTTCATCACCGTTTTTTGCATGTTTAAACTGCGGATTTGCGTAATTTCTGCAAAAAGCAAACTGGGTGCGTTTGTCGGTAAAACTGCCCTTTTCTATACGCAACGTTCTGTCCGAAAGCACGCTTATGCGCACGTCGCCGACGATAATCGTGTTCTCTTTTTTGCATGGAGCAAGCTCTTGAGAAAATCTCATTTATACCTCCGACATCGAGTTATTTTTTTATAGAATAATAATAGCAACCAAACGTGCGCGTGTCAATAGCAAGCACGAGTGAAAGAGCGTGCGCATACAATAAAATATGTGCGGAATTATCGGATACGTCGGTGAACGACAATCGGCAAAAGACGTTGTGATAGACGGGCTTAAAGCCCTTGAATATCGCGGATACGACAGCGCCGGCATTGCCCTTGCGACGGACAAAAAAATCAAGATATTCAAGACGACGGGACGGGTAAAAGGGCTTGAAATCAAAGTGCCGGATATAAATGCCGGCGTTGGCATCGGGCATACGAGATGGGCAACTCACGGCAAAGTGTGCGAGGAAAACGCGCATCCGCACTTGTCCTTTGACGGCAAAATCGCAATCGTGCATAACGGCGTGATAAGCAACGCTCGAAGTTTGAAAGCGGAGCTCGTCGAAAAAGGCATACCGTTTTCGTCGTCCACAGACAGCGAAATCATCGCACATCTGCTTGCCCTCGAAGATTGCGATATGGAAAAGGCGATAGAAAACGTCGGCAAAAAATTGGAAGGCGCGACAACTTTTCTTGCACTAAAGGCAGGCGAAGAAGCAATTTATATGCGGCGTTGCGGCGCGTCCCTTGCCGTAGGGCTAGGTGAAGGCGAAAACTTTGTTGCAAGCGACACCCTCGCACTTGGCAAATACACGCAAACCGTCGTAATTTTGAGCGATGGCGAATGTGCGAAAATAACGCCCCGCTCGGCAAAATTCTTCAAGGACGGCAAATCCGTTGTCAAAAAGCCCATGAAAATCAACCGCACCGCTCCCAAAGAGTGTTCTTGTCATATGCGCTCGGAAATAGACGAAATTCCGCGTGCGCTTTTAAGGACTTTCAAACAAATATCGCAAGGGGTGAACGACAGCGTTCTCGAAACGTTAAAAAACGCCGACAAAATTATATTTTGCGGATGCGGCACGGCATACCACGCAGGGCTTTACGGCAAGGCGATTTTCGAAAAAATATTGAATATTTCTTGTGAGTGTGTGGTCGCAAGCGAATTTGACGAGGTGCGTTTTTGCGGTGAAAAAGTCGCAGGGGTTTTCATAACGCAAAGCGGAGAAACCGCAGACACTTTGCTTGCGCTCAAACGATGTAAAGCGCAAGGCGGCAAAACCGTTGCTCTCACTAACGTCGAGGCAAGCAGCATAACTTTCGAGGCGGACGAAACTTTGTATTTGGGCGCAGGCACGGAAGTTGCGGTTGCCGCAACCAAGTCTTACGTGTGCCAATTGCTCGCACTTTATATTTTGGCAAAAGCGTGCGTAGGGCAAAGCGTATCAAAAGGCGAAATAACGCGCGTTGCAAATTGCGCGAGAGATATATGCGCCGTATCTCTTTACGAGGACAAAATCAAAAAAGCAAAGCTGTTTTTCATCGGCAAAGGCATAGACTTCATAACGGCACAAGAAGGCTCGCTCAAATTTAAGGAAATCACCTACAAAATGACCGACGCATATCAGGCAGGCGAACTCAAACACGGCACCATCGCACTTGTGGACGGCAAAAGCGTCGTCATAGTCGTTGCGACAAACGGCAAGGACAAGGAACGAATCGAGGCAAGCGTAAGCGAACTGAAATCTCGCGGAGCATACGTAATCGCAATCGAAAGCATAGGCGAAACGGGCGCAAACAAAACCTACGAGCTGCCTCGAATAAGTGACGATTTATTGTTGCCTGTTTTGTCGGTTATTCCTTTGCAATCGCTTGCGCTTACTGCGTCTTTATGCCTCGGGTTAGATCCCGACAAGCCGAGAAATCTTGCAAAAAGCGTCACCGTAATATAAGCAAAAACACACCTTAACAATCTATATCTCCGCAAATTAAAAAACTAACAAAAAACGCAAAAACGGCATTTAAAATGCCGTTTTTGCATAGGTAAGCACATTGTTTTGCAATTATATCGTTAAGTTTTTATCCAGCCACGTTGCGACTTCTCGGCAATCGGCGTTCAGCAAAACGTCCGCTTGAGAATCGAAATACGTGCCTGATTTGTTTATCACCGCAGTGACGTTTCCGCAAAAGTATCCCACTAGTCCCGCCGCAGGATATACCACGAGCGAAGTGCCGACGACGATGAGCATATCCGCCCTTTGAATCGCGCGTATCGCTCCGCGCAATACGTCTTCGTCAAGATTTTCACCGTACAGCACC
>ENA-OZLL01000347-OZLL01000347.1-human-gut-metagenome-genome-assembly--contig:-NODE-347-length-11727-cov-14.188657_pt1 | contig 11727 bp, 6 predicted proteins | sample MGYA00244836_ERZ653784 | MGnify/ENA primary metagenome ERZ653784 (study PRJEB26926, sample SAMN06164584) | human gut metagenome | biome: ENVO:00009003; feature: ENVO:2100002; material: ENVO:00002003... | reverse complement strand
ACACGATACTTCTTTCTCTTTCGTTTTCGGTCGTCTGATTTTGTCTGTCGTGTACTCTTTCAGTTCTCCGAGCGTATACGCAAGTTTCAGAGAATTCTGAATAACCGTAATAATCCCGTTTACAGAATTAGCCGCCAATCCCTTTCCGGTTGTCAGATTGCCCGACTGCATAAGTTCGGTGATATACTTCTGTATGACGATGGGCGACAGTTCCTCAAGCTCGTACTCGCCCAACTTTACCTTCAAGTGCTTTTCGATAATCTCCGAATATCTTTCGCACGTTTTCGTTTTAGACGAAGGCTCTATGTAATTCGCAAACCATACGTCCAACCATTCTTTGTATTTCATTGAAAACTCCTTTCGATTTACTGTTAATATTATAATTTTTCTCACCGTAAATAGGAAATCACCCCTCGAAACGGCATAAAAAAAGAGAGAACATTTATCCTTGTTCTCTCCTATGTTTCTTATATTAAATTATAAAGTCGGATGTTCTTTTACGAGTATTCGACTTTAAGCTATCATTTGAAGGCTGTTTTCTATTATCGTTTTGTATATATAAATTCCATTTTTACTTATTGACTATCCTATAACTCATAGGTTTTGTCTACTATTTTGCTTTCGTCAAGGTGTAGTGATTTAAGCCACTCTTCCTTTTCTTTCTTTAACTTTTGATATTGCTCGCCGTTTGGATTGCAATACGACAACATCAAATTGTAGTGTTTCAACTTGTTTCTCACTTTATCTTTTGGATCATCTTCATCAGAACACGGCTTACGAAATTGACCATAGAAGAAAACAAAACTTGCCCAACTATACGCTTTAAGATTTTGTTTCAACGCTCGCTTACAATATCTTCGCCAACATAACCGAAGTGAAGATTGATGTTTTCGCATTTGAAATTCTTCCCATTTGAAATCGGGAATCAAATAACCGTTGCCCTTTTTTATCCGTTCGGGAAACAGTAAAAAGCGAAGTTCTTCTTCCTTCATTTCCTTTATCTCGTCAAGCGAAATATTCAAAAAATCAATGCGCTGCAAGACCTGCCATACCGTTGTTCTCGAACAACTACACAGCGTTGCAATCTGCGAAAAATTATTTCCTTTTGACAAATACTCTATGATTAACGTATATTTTACCATAAAAAACGCTCCTTTTGTCGCCCTCTTTTACCTATATCCGTATATACGGGAAAGTGTTCAGTTTTTCTGACCACCCCCGTTTTTTAGGGTATTTTTCGAGTTTTGACGAACTAAATGCAGAGAAAAAAGCAGTCACTCTTTCGCAAGAATGACTGCTTTTCGTGTATTTTAGTATAAATTATGCGTTTTTTAGCCGATTTCGGACTTATTTGGTCGCCCTCGGATTACGGATGTTAGCCTGCGCTGCTGCAAGGCGTGCGATAGGCACTCTGAAGGGGGAGCAAGACACGTAGTCAAGACCGATTGCGTGGCAGAATTCGATGGAGGAAGGATCTCCGCCGTGCTCGCCGCAGATACCGCAATGCAAATGATCGTTTGCGCCTCTGCCGAGGGTGACGGCCATCTTCATAAGTTTGCCGACGCCGGCGGTGTCAAGACGTGCGAACGGATCGGACTCGTAAATCTTTGCTTGATAGTAACTGGGCAAGAACTTGCCTGCGTCGTCACGGCTGAAACCGAACGTCATTTGCGTGAGGTCGTTCGTACCGAAACAGAAGAAGTCTGCCTCTGTTGCGATTTCGTCCGCTGTGAGAGCCGCTCTGGGAATTTCGATCATCGTGCCGACTTCGTATTTGAGATCGACGCCGCTTTCTTTGATGACTGCGTCGGCGGTTTCTACAACGGTCTTCTTGCAGTATTTAAGCTCTTTGACTTCGCCGACGAGCGGGATCATGATTTCGGGCATAACCGTCCAATCGGGATGACGTTTTTGGACGTTGATAGCCGCCTTGATGACCGCTTTGGTTTGCATAACCGCGATTTCGGGATAAGTGACTGCCAAACGGCATCCTCTGTGGCCCATCATCGGGTTGAATTCATGCAAGCTGTCGCAAAGAATCTTAATTTCGGAAACGGATTTGCCTTTTGCTTTTGCAAGAGCTTCGATATCCTTTTCTTCGGTGGGAACGAACTCGTGGAGCGGAGGATCCAAGAAACGAATGGTTACGGGCATACCTTTGAGAGCTTCCATGAGGCCTTCGAAGTCTGCTTGTTGCATAGGCTCGATTGCGTCGAGAGCTTTGACGCGCTCTTCAACGGTTTCGGAGCAAATCATTTCACGGAATTTGTCGATTCTGCCGGGGCCGAAGAACATGTGCTCGGTACGGACAAGACCGATGCCTTGTGCGCCGAGTTCTGCAGCTCTTTGTGCGTCTTGGGGAGTATCAGCGTTGGTGCGAACGCCAAGTGCTTTATACTTGTCTGCGAGCTTCATGATTCTTCCGAAATAACCGCTGTTGGGATCTGCGGGAACGGTCTTGATGATCGTGTCGTAGATGTTGCCCGTCGAGCCGTCGAGTGAAAGGCCGTCGCCTTCGCGGAAGATCTTTCCTGCGAGTTCAAAATATTTTTCTTCTTCGTGCATCTTGATGTCGCCGCAACCGGAAACGCAGCAGGTTCCCATTCCGCGAGCAACAACCGCCGCGTGAGAGGTTTGACCGCCGCGAACGGTGAGGATGCCTTGTGCATATTTCATACCTTCGATGTCTTCGGGAGAAGTTTCGAGTCTGACGAGGACGACTTTCTTGCCTGCCTTGCCTTCTTTGACCGCGTCTTCAGCCGTGAAAACGATCGTGCCTGCCGCAGCGCCAGGAGATGCCGCGATACCTTTGCCGACGATGTCTGCTTTGTCCGCTTCTTTGAGTGCCTTTGCGTCAAATTGCGGATGGAGCAACATATCGAGAGTCTTTGCGTCGATTTGGAGGAGTGCTTCTTGCTCGGTGATCATACCCTCGTCGATGAGGTCGCAAGCGATGCGGATTGCAGCCGCTGCGGTACGTTTACCGTTTCTGGTTTGAAGCATATAGAGTTTCTTTTGTTGAATGGTGAACTCCATATCTTGCATATCTCTATAGTGATTTTCCAAAATCTTGCAAACGTCTTGGAATTGCTCGTACACTTCGGGAAGAACTTCTGCCATTTGAGAAATGGGCATCGGGGTGCGGACACCCGCGACGACGTCTTCGCCTTGTGCGTTCATAAGGAACTCACCCATAAGACCGGGTTCGCCGGTTGCGGGGTTACGCGTGAAAGCAACACCCGTGCCGCAATCGTCGCCCATGTTGCCGAATGCCATCATTTGGACGTTGACTGCCGTGCCCCAGCTGTACGGAATGTCGTGATCCATACGGTAGATGTTTGCGCGGGGGTTGTCCCAGCTGCGGAAAACCGCTTTGATTGCTTCGAAGAGTTGTTCCTTCGGATCGGACGGGAAAGGTTTGCCGATCTTTGCTTGATACTCTGCTTTGAACTTGCCTGCGAGTTCTTTGAGGTCGTCTGCGGTGAGTTCGACGTCATAGGTGACGCCTTTTTTCTCTTTGAGTTCGTCAATGAGAGCTTCGAAGTACTTCTTGCCGACTTCCATAACGACGTCGGAGAACATTTGAATGAAACGTCTGTAGCAGTCCCAAGCCCATCTGGGATTGCCGGATTTCTTTGCCAAAACTTCCACAACGTCGTCGTTGAGACCGAGGTTGAGGATTGTGTCCATCATACCGGGCATGGACGCTCTTGCGCCCGAACGAACGGAAACGAGAAGCGGATTTTCTTTGTCACCGAATTTCATGCCCGCTTTTTCTTCGAGCTTGGTGATGTTTTCCATGATTTCCGCTTTGATGTCGTCGTTGATTTGTCTGCCGTCCTCATAGTATTGAGTGCATGCTTCGGTCGTAATAGTGAAACCGTAAGGAACAGGAAGACCGATGTTGGTCATTTCTGCGAGGTTTGCGCCCTTGCCGCCGAGAAGTTCACGCATTTTTGCATTGCCTTCGGCAAACTGATAAACGTATTTTTTGCCCATTTAGAATTCCTCCTAAAAGATTTCTTTATATTCATTGACTATGATAACAAAAAACGCTTTTTTTTGCAAGAAGTTTTATAATGTTGCAGAAATATTTTATATGTGTATATTATTTTTTATAATCGAGCGCAAAACGCAAAATTTTTCTTTTTCTAATTTCCAAAATGAGTTGCGCGTGACGTTTTTTTTTGTTAAACTTTGTTTATCAAATTTTTTTTTAGAGGTGCAACTTTTATGGACGCTGACCCACGAAGTAGTCAACAACTCCACTAATACGCACACGCTTTAGGTTCTCCTGCGTGGCGCGTATTGCTATGCCCCAGGAGGACAAAATGATCCAAGTCTACAAAAAAGTCAACAAATCCGTCATCGAAGTAGATCCCGAACTTATCGTCGAGGGCTACGATTTCACCGAGCAATGGATTCATATGTCAAACCCCACCGACAAAGAAATCGAGCTCGTGTGTTCCTCATGCAAAATTCCCGAGGACTACGTCAAAGCGGCACTGGACTCGGAAGAGCGCGCTCACTGCGAAAAAGAGGACGGCATACTCATGGCAGTCACCGACATTCCTATCACCGAGGAAGACGACGATCGCTACACTTACGCAACCCTGCCTTTCGGCTGCATCACAACGGAAAGCACAATCGTTACTGTTTGCCTAAACGAAACGTCCATAATCAACGACCTTATGGCAGGACGCTACGTCAAGGATTTCAACATCCACAAGCGCACTCGTTTTGTGCTTCAACTTCAATACGTAATTGCAAAAAAATACTTGCAATATCTCAAACAAATCGACAGAGCAAGCCAACGCGTTCAAGCAGAGCTTGAAAAAGCTATGAAAAACGAAGGCCTTATCGAGATGCTTTCACTTGAAAAATCCCTCGTTTACTTCTCCACTTCTCTGCGTGCGAACACCGCCGTGCTCGACAAGTTCCCGCGTCTTGTCAAATTTTTCGAAGAAGACGACGATTTGTGGGACGACGTGCTTATCGAAAACAGACAGGCAATCGAAATGTCAAACATCTACCGCGACATTCTGAGCGGCACGATGGACACCTACGCTTCCATCATTTCCAACAACCTCAACGTCGTCATGAAGACGCTCACCGTCCTCACGCTTTTGGTTGACACCCCTGCAATGATCGCCGCACTTTGGGGCATGAACACGGGCGTTCCTTTCGAGGGCAAACTTTGGGGTTTCTGGGTTGTCGTCGGCATAAACGTGCTTATTTGCATTGCGCTTATCATCGTTTTTATCAAGAAAAAAATGCTCAAATAATGCGGATTTTGGAAAAATCGAATCGACACAAAAAAATCGGCAAACCGCCGATTTTTTTATTGCCGAAGAATAGTTTTATATCGTTGAAATTTGTCAACCATTTTATCTTTTTTTCGGTATTCTATCCGCTTTAATTGCAATGTCCGTCGCATTTACGAATGGTGTTTTATTTTGCGTTTTTCCACATAAAAACGGAAGCGTTACGCTTCCGTTTAAAATTTTGCGTTTTTTTGCCAAAACCGATATTCTATCAGCCTTGAATGAGGGACTTCATGACCTTTGCCATGCATTGAATGACAATCTTCTTTTCTGCCGGCACGTCCTTGTACTTGTTGTACGTGCTGAGCAAAAGCGTTGCGATGTTCATCTTCATTTGCTTGGACATGTTTTGAGCAAGCATATAATCGACGAGGTTGGGAAGTTTGACAAGTTTTGCCGGCTTGACGATTTCGTCGTCGTCCTCGCTCGGACCGTCAACGACGTAAACCACTTCCTCTTTTTGCTCTTCGCTCGCAGTTTCGTCGGCAACGGATTGTTCTTGCGGTTCTTCTTGTTCGACCTCTTCCTCTTCCTCTGCCGGCTCTTCGGCTTCTTCCGATTGCTCGTCAACCGTTTCTTCTTGAGCTTGCTCTTCGACTTGCTCTTGAGAGGGCTCTTCTTTCACTTCTTCGAGAGCGGGAGTTTCTTCGGCGGTTTCCTCTACGGGAGCTTCCTCTGCCGGTGCTTCGTCTTTGACTTCTTCTACGCTTTCGCTTGCTTGTTCGGATTGAGCGGACTCGTCGTCAACGGGCTGCGCAACAAGGTCATCGCCTTGTTCTTGTTTGAGAATATAGGCTATGGCTTCGTACTCTTTGGGGAGTGCGTTGTCGTCCTCGTCGTCATCGATGAGTTCGCTTTCAAGGAAAATTTTGTCTTCTTGCTTCTTTGCCGCCTCTTGATCGGTTTGTTGCTTTTGAAGCTCTTGCTGTTGTTGCAAGCGCAATTCTTCTTCGCGGCGTTCTGCTTCGAGTTTCTTTTTCTTCTTACCAAACATCTTTACAATCCTCGCAATGTTTTATTGATATTCTTGATATTTTGCGTCGGCTCACAATTTTCCCGACGTCGATTTTTTAGTTGTTGCTTTGCAAATCGCGCATCACTTTGGAAAGGCAAGACACGACGATTTTGCGATCTTCTTTGCTGTCCTTAAACTTATTGTACGTACCTATAAGCATTGTTGCGATTTGAATTTTCATCGCTTTGGGCATATTTTTCGACAGCATATAGTCCACCAAATTGGGCAATTTGACGAGTTTTGCCGGTTTGACGTGCTCGTCATCATCCTCGTCGTCACCTTCAACGACATAGACCACTTCGGGTTCTTCGTCCTCTTGCGCCTCTTGGATTTCTTCGCTTTCCGTCTCCGATTGTTCCTCTTCGGACTCGTCCTCGCTTTGCTCTTCTTCGCTCGCAACGTCCTCTTCGGCGGAATCTTCTACGTTTTCTTCTTCCGCACTGTCCGTTGTGGATTCTTCAACGACTTCTTCCGTTTGTTCGTCCTCTTCGATGTCGTCAACGTCCTCGGACGCTTCCGTTTCTTCGCTTGCCGTATTCTCTTCCTCTACGTCCTCGGAGTTGTCTTCATCGGCTTCTTCGATTTGAGACTCTTCGGTTTCTTCCGCTTGCTCGTCAACTATTTCTTCTTGAGCTTGATCTTCGACTTGCTCGTCCTCTTGAACGGACTCTTCTTCGACAGGCTCTTGCTCTCCGCTTTCTTCTTGCTCGGCAGGTTCGGATTGTTCGCTTTCTTCAACCGCAGCGGTTTCTTCTTGCTCGTCGATTTGCTCTTCTTCGTTTTCGGGCACGATTTCCTCTTGCTCCTCAACGGCTTCTTGTGGTTCTACGACTTCTTGTTCGAGCTGTTCGTCAAGGACTTGCTCGGTTTGCTCGTCCTCTTCCTCTGCCTTTTGTTCGACTTCTTCCTCTTGCTCTTGCAAAAGTTCGTCTATATGCTGTTGTTCGGCAACTTCTTGGTCGCCTTCTTCGATTTCGGTTTTAGTTTGGTCGGATTCCTCTTGGGCAATCTCTTCGACTTCTTCTTCCTGAGCGTTGAGGATTTCGTCAATGCTTTCTTGCTCGTTCTCTTCCGTTCCCGACTGTTCTTTCATTTTCTGCTCGATAAGAGCTTCGATGGGCGTTTGCTCGTTTTCGTCGATATCGACAGCCTTTGCAGTGTTGCGCGCAATAATTTCTTCAACCAAAGCGTTGAGCTCTTGAAGGGGCGAAGAATCGGTTGCGTAATTGCTTTCGATTTGGAGATTGACCTTTGCGTCGAGGTCCTCTTGCATAGCCTCGAAAGTTTCAAGACATCTTTGATTTTGCTTGCGAGCAAGAATCACGAGCACGAGATAAATCACGCCGATAAGCACGAGAGCGACAAGGTGTACGACGCCCATTTTCGCGTCTTGCAAAGTGCCGTAACCCCAAAAGGCAAACAAGCCGAGCAGTATAAGGGATATTGCGAGGAACACGCCCGAACGCACGTCTTTGTTCTTTTTGACAAACTTGTCGTAGACGGCGCTGTCGCTGACTATATCGCTGGGGTATCCGAAACGCACTCCGAGATATTGCACCCATGTGTCGCGAAGTTGTTGCGGCGTCTTTTTGGAGAAACAATGCGCCGTGAAATCGCTGACGTTGTCGTCGTCAACGGCATCGACGTTGGCAAGGTATTTTCTGATTTTTTTGCTTGAAACGTAAAGTTTGCGGGCATGAGAGCCGAGCAACGTGAAAGCAGTTATGACGCCAATACCCGAAATCACCGACAGTACGACGATGAAAAACATTTTGATGTCGACGACAGGAAGTTTTTCGGACACTCCTGCAAGCCAATGAAACGCCTCTTCGAAAAATTCCACGATTATCCTCCGTTTCGATACCGATGTGCGCGTCGATAAATTTAAGAAATATCTATATAATTATACATAGCGCACGCATAAAAATCAAGAACATTTTTCAAACAAATGAATTTTTTTATCAAAATTTTCCTCGTGTGCGCAAAAAGAAAAAACGCCCGGCAAAATCGCAGAGCGTTTTCTATCTTTCAAAGCGTTTACCGTTTTAGACAAAAGTCTTTCTATTTCAAGACACGGTTTTGCTTTTTCTACCGCACGTTTTACAATCATTCGATGCAAACAAGTCCTATACTTTCAGCGTCTTTCCGGTTGCGAAAGAATAAAGCAAAATTTCATCGATTTTTGCGCCTATTGCGCTTTCAACCGCCGATTTGTACAGATAAAGTTGCTTTTTGTACTTTTCAACCGTTTTTTCGTCTTTGAGCGACGAAGTTTTGAAATCGACGATTATCTTCTTTTCGTCATTGATAAACAGGTCGATTACGCCTTGCACCAACACTCTGTCGTCGCTTGAAAAATCGTCGGATACGTCGCTTGCCTTTTTGTACATCATAAAGGATTGTTCCCTATGGCACCTACCCTTCTTTTCTGCCTCGCGCGCAATCTGCATAATCCCGCTTTCAAGGCATGCGACGATGTCTTTTGCATCAACCGCGGCTTTTTCTTCGGCTGTGAGAATATTGCGTTTTACAAGCGAATTTATCTGTTCTTCGACCTCGCTTAAACCGCTTGCGAAATAGTCGATATATTGCATAACCTTGTGGTAAGCAGTGCCTCGTTTCGCCGCATCTTCAAACAAGTTTACGGTATCTTCGTCCATGCTGTCGAGAGCGGAAACGCTGTACTTCATCGCAAGCGAAGTTGCTTGTTTGTACGGATATTCGAACGATTGCGCCTGTTTTATCGCGCTCACGATTTCATCGTTCGGCAAAAGTTGCAGCCTTTCGTTTTTGACGCTGCGATTCTCCTCGTCGCCGGAGTAATGGCGGAAGGGCACACACTTCACCGCGCCGTCGAAAACCGCGTTTGAAATGAAATCGATATCGCATCCCGCGCCGCCCAGTCTTGCCGTTACGCCGAAGCCCGCGCTCTTCGTTTCGCTGACGGTTGCCGTGATATACATCAGCTGTTTGGCGCGCGTGAGCGCAACGTAAAAAAGTCTTATTTCCTCTTTGAGCTGATTGTCTTTTATACACTTTGCCACTGCAAGTTTGGACAGCGTGAGCGAATTTTTGGTTTTGTTTTCGAAATCGAAAGAATTCATCCCCACAAGCCCTTTGTTGTTGGACTTGTCGCCGCCCATGCCTTTGCCTGTCAAAATGAGATCGCCGGATCCCGCCTCGTAATTGAATCCGAATGCGGTGTCCGCAACGAACACGACGGGATTTTCAAGTCCCTTGTAGCCGTGAAAAGTGGATATGACCACTCTGTCGCCGCCCGTCGCGCCTCTGTCGCCGCCGTCGGCTTCACAGTAATCGCGCAGGAATTTGCCGAGAGAATCGTCCTCGTCGGGACTTTGCATAAACGCTTTAAGCCCGTACACGTCTCCCTCTCCCGATCGCATGAGATACGCCTCGTAACAGCAATCTCCGACGATATCGTTCATAAGGTTTTTTACGCTTTCAAAGCTCGCTTTGAGTCTATATCTCTCGAGTGTTTTCAGCGTATTTCTCGCTTTTTTCGCAACGGACAAATCCGAATGAGCCGCCGCCAAAAACTTGTCGTAAAGGCAATCGCCGTCTTCGGATGCGATCAACGCAACTTCGCTCTCGTCGTAGCCGCCGAAATAGGACAACAAATATCCTGCGAAAGGAATGTCTTGTCTGGGATTGTCGAGCACGCGCAAAAACGCCACAAGCTCTCTTTCGGGCAAAGAAACCGATTTGCCGAACGCTCCTTCGTTGACGGGTATTCCTTTCGATTTGAGAGTTTTTACGATTTCTTTCGCACCCGTCGAGCGTGAGCGGAACAACACCGCGATATCGCCGTAACCGATATACTTTCCGTCGCCCTTTGCTCTTCCGACGAGCTTTTGGATTTCGCTTGCGATGAAGTTGCCTTCTTGCGAACTTGCCTCGTCGTTCTCTTCTCCCTCGTCTTTTTCTATATCGTAAAGTCCGAAAGACGGGACGCTTTCGCTCTTTTGCTTTACGAAAAGATGCACCTGCACGTATCCTTCGGGAGATACGCCTTCCAATTTTACGGGCGCAACGTCTTTAAGTTCGAATCTTGCGTCCTTTTTGTAGTCGACGTCCGCACTCGCCTTCGTCATTGCGCTGTCAAACACACCGTTGACGAAATCGAGGATTCCGTACGCGCTTCTGAAATTGCGGTTGAAATAAACGTTCGTCCCCTCTTTTACGCTCTCTTCGTAGGCGTTTTGTCTGGATATGAAAATCGCAGGGTCGGCAAGTCGGAAACCGTATATACTCTGTTTGACGTCCCCGACCATAAAGCACTCGCCTTTGACGAGCTTACGTATGATTGCCTCTTGCGTGGGGTTGACGTCCTGATACTCGTCCACAAACACCGCGTCGAAATCCCCCGAAAGCTCGTATTCGTCGTGCGATAGCAATTCGAGCGCCTTGTGCTGCAAATCCTCAAAAGACAATACGTTGTCCGCTTGTTTGAGCTCTTCGAGTTTTTTTGCGAACGTTTGAGCGACTTCCACCAGCTTTTTGACGTATTTTGAGTTTTGCTCGTGGGCGGATTCGAGAGAGTCCTGCCTGTTACAAATCTCTTTCATTTCGTCGATTGCGTCGTGAAACTGTTTGAGATAGTCTTTGACGTAGCCGACGAGCAACTTTTCTTCATCGCTCGCTTTCGGACTGACGGTTGCGCGCGGTTTTTCGTACTTGCTCGCAAGCGTGCACATATCGAAAAGTCTGCTTTTGCTTTCAATCTCATCGCAAAAACATATCGCGACTGCAAGGCTTTGCAAATATTTCGAGGTTGGCGCAAGCACTTCGAGTTGCGTTTTTATCGGCAAAAGCGCGTTCTTGGCGTTTGCGAAAAACGTCTTGTAATAATCTTGCAATATTGCAAAAAATTTGCTGTTTTCATACGAATCGTAGCACTCGCTCACGCACTTTTCAAACTCTTCTTTGTCGGGCTGAATTTCGATAAGACCGTAAAATTTGATGAGATTGCTCTTCAAATTTTCTTCCTTTCTGGATTGCGAAAAAATGTCGGCAAGCTCGCAAAAAGTTTCGTCGCCGCTTGCGGTATAGGTTGCAATCACGTCATCGAGCGCGCGATTCATATAAGAAGCGTGGCGAGTTTCGTCAAGCACGTCGAACGTCGGAGATATGCCGAGTTTGTCGAAGTTTTCGCGTATGAGCGACTGGCAGAACGCGTGTATCGTGCAAATATGGCAAAACGGAAGCTCATCGATTTCTTGTCTGAATCTGTTCCGCTTTTCACCCGAAGATGCGCAAGCCGCTTTAAAAAGTTCCTGATGTAACTTCTCTTTAAGTTCGTCGGCAGCGGCGTTGTTATATACGAGCACCAACAGATTTTTGAGCGTTGCGCCCTCCGATATCATCACG
>ENA-OZLL01000333-OZLL01000333.1-human-gut-metagenome-genome-assembly--contig:-NODE-333-length-11947-cov-6.552977_pt1 | contig 11947 bp, 13 predicted proteins | sample MGYA00244836_ERZ653784 | MGnify/ENA primary metagenome ERZ653784 (study PRJEB26926, sample SAMN06164584) | human gut metagenome | biome: ENVO:00009003; feature: ENVO:2100002; material: ENVO:00002003... | reverse complement strand
GCAAAGGCGGCGCAGGCGGCAGCGAAAGCGACGGCCGCAGCAGCGAAAGCAGCGGCAAAAGCTATTGCAGCGATAGTCAAATGGATCATCGCGGCAGTAAAGGCTTTGATTGCAGCGATCGCGGCAGGCGGATGGGTTGCGGTGGTAATCATTATCGTTGTTGTATTAGTTGTTGCGTTACTTGCTGTATTCGGTGTTTTTTCTTCCAATGAGGTCCCGGACGGGAGTAAGCCGTTAACCGAGGCAATTGAAACAATCGACAGTCGGTATCAGAAAGAGATACAGCACAAAATTACAGAACTCACAGCGCAATCCAATGCCGATGTGGTGGAGTTAGTTTTTGAAGGTGATATGGAAAACTTGGATAGTTCAGCTCCGAATTGGGCAGATGTTGTAGGCGTATACGCGACAAAGCTGAGCCTGGACGCCGAGAACCCATCGGATATTACTATTGTCACTGACGAAAACATTGTTGTGCTTGAAGCAATATTTAGGGATATGAACTCCATATCCTATCACACTGAAACAGAGACTGTGAAAACTACCGTTGTGGATGAGTTTGGAGCAATTGTTTATGACGAAAATGGTGAACCTAAAACTGAAAGCATAACGACCTTATATATTTATATTGATTCGCGGAGCTTGGATTACAAGGAAGGCGCAGAATTATACAACTTCAATGCTGAGCAGGATGAAATGCTGACCGAGTTAATGCGTCCGGATTATTATCCTTTGTTTGCAGAGCTGCTTGGGGATAGCGTTGGTGACGGCGGTGAGTATGGCTTTGGTTTGACTATCAATCCCGATCTCCCACCGAATGAGCTTGGAGCTCAAATTGTCGAGGCGGCAAAAAAGTACATTGGTCGAAGCTACTCATCTATGGACTGTTCAAAACTGGCAAGAACAGCATACAGCGATTGTGGACTGTCTTCAATGAATGGATTGTCATCTGTGTATATGGCAAAGAAATGCGAGGAGATGGGGTGCTTGTTTACCGATCCTTCGCAGTTGCAGGCAGGCGACTTAATTTTCTTTTCTCGCTTTGATCCAAACAAAGGCTCGGAGTATTGTGGTGATGTTAACAGGTGTGGCACAGGTAAGTGCAAACGCTGGATGCACATCCATCATGTAGCGATCTATATCAACGATGAGTTCCTTATCGACAGCACAGGCGGTAAAAACAGTGTACAGATCCGCAAACATTGGGGTATTGATACTGCCGAATGGAAATGGGTATGCTTTGGTAGGCCTACAAGCTGAGGTGGCGTATGACAATCGAAATAATCCTGGAACTTGTGGTGCTGTTTTTGCTCAAGGCTATTGATAATCTACTCTCAACCGGAAAGCAGATTCTCATTCAAAGGCATCGTCCCATATTGGCTTCCTTATCTGTAGTTATATCCCAAATCATTTTCTATCGATTGATTAGCGAGGTCTCTGCATCAGGCGGCGACCTCGCTCTTTATATCGTGTCTATTGCGAGCGGCGTTGGAACCCTGATTGCCGTGAAGCTTTCAGACAGATTTTCAAAGGAACGCACTTTTGTAAATGTCATTTTATCTGATAACAAGGAGGCGATGATCGAGCTTAGAGAATTTCTTATAGAACATAAGATAACCAACCTTACAACAGATGGATACACAAAAGAATGGAATAAGAACATCGCTATCACCGCGTATGCTGATACTCGCGAACAAAGCAGATTGATCGATGAATACTTGAACAACAGCAATTCAAAATTCAAGAGAATCATACAAAACAAGTAGGAGGAAACCATGAACAAGAAAAGAAAAATCAAAGTGGCGATCATTTCTACGCTTTCTATCGTTGCCGTGGTGCTGGGTATTATTGTGTTTTGTCCACAGCAACAGCAGCAAAACATCGATATGGAACCTTTACGAACTCCTGAAGTGATAACTCTAGAACTTTTAGTTACACCATCCCCGACGCCGTTGCCCATGCCTACTGAAACACCCGTATTAGCGGAAGATAATAATACTGTCGAGCCAACTATAAAGCAAACCACATGCAAAGAGAGTAATGCCTTATTTACCCTAGTTGTAGGAAACAACTCAGTCAGTGTAGCTTATGGGGTGGATGATGAAACGTTAGAAAAAACTCCGGGTTGGCTTGAAACATCTGCAATGCCTGGGAAAGAAGGAACTTGTGTTATCTTCGGGCACAGAAACAGAAATCACCTAAAGCTCCTCAAAGATGTAGAGTTGGGAGATGCGATTAAGATCAAAAGCCAGGGAATAGAATACTCCTATATAATCGAATCAATCAGTATCCTTGAAAACGATGAACAGCTGACAATACCGGCTGCAACAGGTAAGCATTTGCTGATTTCATCTTGTTATCCTTTTTATTACTCAGGAAGCGCACCACAGAAAATTGTAGTGTTGGCAAAACAGAATAGATGACATACAAATCATCCTTTGCATTCTTCCATAAGCGCTTCCAAGATAGTCTCACTGGAGGGGAGTGAAAAAGCTTCCCTCTCTGCTGTGATTTTTTCAAAACGAGGAATCACATACTCTCGAATTGTTTCTTCTTGGCGTTCGGATTTAGTTAAGCCACTAAACAATGCCTTGAAATCCTTCTGGGATATCTTATCAAGGTCAGCCATCAATTTATCCATTTCTTCTGCGTCAAGTAGATATTCGCCGATCATACAGGAAACAATTGCATTAAAAAGCCGTCCGAGAATTTCCACATCGTCCTCATGAACTATGTCTCCGACAACGTCTATCGTTTTTGCTCCCACTACGCCACCAACAAATCCTCCTGCAATACCCACCGCTGTACCTACGCCGGGCGCAACAGCTGTCCCTGCAGCGCCGGCAATCTTTGCGGCAGCAACACCTGCTGCTATAGCTCCACCTGCGCCACCCGCAATCGATCCTATCAATACAGACATATTTTTTGTGTATTGAGCCGCTGATATCTTTTTTACAGCAAGGTTATATGTCTCAGGAATAGAAAACACAACGAATGTCAAAGCAGATGTAATTGCGTTGCTGCGGAGTATCTTTGCCAAATGTTTAGACGCAGCAACGCCATAGATAGCGCCCTTCCCGGACAAAGCTCTAATGCCATTTACGATTGTTGCAGATGCTTGATACCCAAGCTTACCAACTACATATTGGCTTGGTACAAGCAATGCGTTAGCTAGTCCTGTTCTTGCAATCTGAGATACGACCATATGCTGCACAAAAGAAATACCAAACACTTGAAGTCCTGCGGACATGCCGGCTTTGACAGCTTGTTTGATGTCTCCGGTTTTTCTCCAAGTCAAGAAAACAGTTGCAACAAATGTGATTCCAAATGCACAGGAGCAATAGACCGTGCCTGTCATCGCATCATATTTTAATGATTCAATGGTACCCGGTTTTGTTAAATTGACCGCCTGACTATAGGTTAGTCTCCCTTTACGAACGATATTCTTGGCTTCTTTGGGATCAGAAACTCCGGGTACTTTTCCTTGCTCTATTTTATGCTCAAACCCACGGAGAACTATCTCATATTGATCCTTTGGAACCTCAAGCTGCATTGGTTTACCATCTTTCATATAACGATATAAACCATCTTCCGGTCTGAAGCAAGCTTCAAGAGAACCCCGTGCAGAGTTATAATATTTCGTTTGGATAAAGATGCCATTTACCACTCGATCAGCACCGTCTTTAGCGTTATCACGACCAACAACCTTTGCATCATACCCAAAGAATCGGTCTGATACGGTTATAGCTTCTTCGGCCATTTCTCCATGGCCGGCCATAGTGTTTACATTTGCCTTCTGTTCAACGAAAACTGCCGATTGTGCCGATTGCAATGCAGCCACTTCCGTTGGAACTATTTTTGTAATAAGTTGCTCAATGTCATTATCAGACACCAATGTTGGAGACATCTCTATCCCTTGTGTTTGCGTAATAGTTGAAGCAAGCTCCTTACATCCATCAATAAAGTGCTTTGTACATTGTTCTTCAACTAACAATGCTCGGTTCTCATTTGGGTCATCACTGATAAACCAAGCAGGATCAAAGTCTTCCCACTTATAATAGAACAAAATAGATTTTCCGGTTTCAGAAGAGCTTTTCTTTTTTTGATTTATTTCCCATACACTTACATTTGTTTTTACAAAAACACCGGCGTCAGTGCAAACAATTCCGCTCGGACGCAAATCAAATTCTGCATCCGCCCAGATAATGTGCTGTTCAACAGGGATGGGAAAGAGCTTTTTTATCTTTTGAGTATTTGATTTTGTTAAAATAACGGGCGAATCGCATAGAGCATCGATCAGTGTTGGCGCAATTGTCCCTTGTAATTTTGATAGAATCGAGTCACGTTTATCCTTCCTCGCTTTTGCTTCATCATCTTTTTTATGTTGAATATTATCCTTTATACTCGTTGCTGCAGATACAACAGCAGCCTGAGCTTTATCAGCTACTGAAACCGCTTTGTCGGCCAAAGCATGAGAAGCATATTGCGTGGTTTTTTTAGCCTTATCAAAAAAACCAGTCGCGTCTTTTATATTCATAATTATTGTCGCTCTCTTTTATAAAAACCTTGTTGTCTTCCACAGCCTCAATAAACTCAATTAGTATTTTGCCATGTTGATTTACATTCATTAATTCATTGCCTATAGCCATGACTACGCCGTATTAACCACTTCTGCGTATTCTTCTTTTACGAACGAAGGAGCTTTGATCTTGACTTTGCCTCTAAACCCAAAGACCCAACTATAAAAAATATGGGTTGTAGCGACATTTACTATGGCTCTGAAAGAAGTCATGTCATTGGTGTAGGTTGTAACATCTTCTCCGAACCGATCAATAAGCGAATCCATAACATCATTATCGCAGATGAGCTCTACCTGCTCGCAATCTCCGCTAAACATATGAAAGGTTGTATTGATGAATTGATCAACATCAAAATCTTTTGGGGCGGGAAGTCCCTCTTCGTCAAGGATTTCCGGGCATCCTGCCACACGGTCTACACGGAAACATACTATTTCCTGACTTTCGTTGCGCAGTCCCACAATATAATATCGGTCGCCATTCCACACGAGACGCAGCGGAGTAATTTTATATTCATGACCTTCGTGCCTTAACTGCTTTTCTTTCCGCACATTATACTTAAAGTACTGGAATGAGATCTTTTTATTCTCATTGATGGCCTCATTGACAGTATCTATTATTATAAAGATTTTCTCGTTTCCTGTTTTGATACGTCCCTCACAGCTGATATTGCGCCTGAGACAGGCAGCTCCATAATTTCCCGCAAGAGAACTGATCTTTGCAGCCAAATCCTTGCTCTTGTTTGCCGGAATCACTTTAGCAGATTCTACTGCATCGATGAGCAGCTTCAACTCTGCCACATCAAACATCCTGCTCACGATGTTATAGCGATTTTGAGTGGATTTTACTTCCTGAATATCCATTCCGAAGCGTATCAGCAGTTCAATATCTGCCTTAATCGTTTGTCTATGAGACTTTATATCGTACCTTTCTTCAAGAATGCGCATTAACTGCGCAGTTGTGAGAAAGTGTGTCTCATCAGTCTGCTCATATAGTATTTTTGCAAGATATAATGGCCTTAGTTTTGCATCATTGTCCATAGAACACCTCTAATTATCAACCTAAAACCATTTACAGAGACTTCATTACATCAAGCAAATGCTGATAGCTGTCAACATCATGATATTTTACATTCTCGGTAGAAATCTCATTAAAGAGTTTTCTTGCACAAGAGATTTTTGCTTTTTCAATCGGTTTCAAGCTCAAGCTCTCCATAGTACCTTTGGTTTCAGCAATAAAGAAAATATGCTTCACCGTACCCGCGTTGAAGGCAATCGCCCAGTCGGGAGAATAGTTGCCGACAGGAGTAGGAATGTGGAAACCTCTCGGCAGCTTCGCATAAACGCAGACTTCATCAGCATTATCCAGGTCTTCAGCAAAGCGTCGTTCAACGCTTTTTTCAGCATAGCCATCCGTAAACACATAGTCTTGAATATGTTTCGATGCCCTAAACGCTTTATCAATACTTGCCGAGGTCTTTTCAGCCGTGAAGATTGTACTGTCATATTCGCCCTCGATTTGATCATAGGAAATATGTTCAACAATCATCGTTGCTTTCTGCTCGTTGATAAGGCGGATAACCTTGGTGATAAATTCTTCGGGGTCGCTTTATACATTGCATACTTTAAAGGAGAGATCCCCTTGATGATCTCAACAATGGTCTTGCGGGTCAGAACAGTTCCTTCTGCACTTTTGCCGACAAGGTCATACTTAATCTGGCTTACATCGCCTCGTTTGAGGGCAGTTGTGCGTGTCTTGGCAGACTGAAAGGCTTCGTCACGCTCCAATGCGTTTATATCCATTTTACCGGTCTGTTTATCTTTTTCATATAACCTCCGTTTCTTTGTAGAATCTATAGATCGGAAATTCTTTAAATTTTTCCAGTTGTTTCGGCTCTAATGCTTCCAGCAAGGTTGTTGCTTCTTTTTGCTCATTGAGAAGCAGCAATGCGCCTATCTTGATGAAATCATCCGTTGTTCTCGCAATTGTCGTGTGAAGTTCAGATTTTTCGCTGAAAGAAAGACTTCTTTCTCGCAAAGCAATTTGTAGCTTATTCAGCATATTAACATCTTCACTTGTGTATTCAGGATGTTCCATCAGCCAAGCAAGCATTTTTTTAGCAGCATCGAGAATTTCTGCTGACGGTTTCTTATCGTATGCTTTCAGCATTTCTAACATCGTTGCGTTACCAAGTTCATACAACAAATCACTTGGATTAACTATCTTATAATCTTTAACGATGGTATCCAAATTGAGATTGTCCAACTGCAAGAAGTCATCAGCAATCATTGTTGAGAACTGAGATATACTTCTTTCTCCAGAATCATCTCTCCAGAATACACAGAAGTGATGTCCGAAGTAGTCCCAGACATTATATCCGCCTTTTTCATTCTCCAAATAAACAATCGCCAAAGTAAGATTGGCTATTTTGAGCTTGGTGACTTGTGCCGGTGCGTATGGATTTCCTCTTGCTAACTTGCGGTCTCCGATGGTTCCAATCAGAAGATTCAAGTTTTCAATATCCTCATCGGTGCAGTCCGAAATATTCAAATCTTTTTTGACATTCATAGAATCCAATACTTCTTTGGCTCTCTTGTAACCTTTTAGGATCTCGGGGAAGTCCGCAGCGTTAATTCTGTCCAATTCCTCTTGAGGGAATTTGGACGGAATTTCACTGGTACCGATGCGGAAAGAACCATGTTCAATCATAGCAGAAACAAATTCTATTGCTGTAATCTGTTCACGCAAAGTACCTTTGATACGGACTTTGATTGATACCGGAACAGGCGTATCTGTCCTGCCAGTATTCGGGAAGATGATCCTTACGCTACTGCCAATATGTAACTCCACATTTTCCGCAGTTGTGACTACCGAAAAACCCACATAGTACGGCCTGCCATTAACTGAGATAGGTAAAGTTTTTTTACTGCTCATAGTCACTTTGCTGACAGTATCGTAATACTCTACCGGAATAGGTGCGGTTCCACCTTTTATATTTGCATAAATGGTCATAGATTTGCCATCGAGCATTTTAGGGAAAGCGTTATGTGTGTCGTAATTTCCCAACCCTGTGTAGTGGATCGACAAACTTTCTAATACACCGTTTTTAGCTAATTGCTCAACAGTTGGTAAATCCTTGCCTGCAAAGCTGGCTTGTCTCTGCGCGTTGTCGTAAAAGTTAAGGAGCAACTCCGTTTTCTGAAGATTGTCTATAGGAAACTTTCTGAACTTTACAGAGTATTTTGTCTTTCTGATTTTTGTAATTTGCTTAATTTTAATTGGGAGCAAATCAGCATAATAGACCTGTAAAGTGTTTCCGGTTTTTTCATCCAGATATACGACAAAAAACATCGTGCCACCATTCATCATGTAAGCATGAATATCATCATGGGATATAGGATAGTTGACAGTACGCTTAACCTTGTTTGGGGTTACTGCCTTTCCTTTGATCTGTGTCGCAACCTTTTTGATATTCTTCTTAGATCTGGATTTATCTTCGTGGATGTAGATGTTGCCGTCCCAACAAGGCTCCTTATCTCCACTATTTATGTAGCTGCTTAAACAGTCTGTTTTCGAGAGTTCTGTAATAACAGCACTTGTTGCGAGCTTTTCAAGTTCCATCAGCAAACCTCCAATTCCTGCTTGAGCTTGTTAATCTGTTGTGCTTGCTCAAACTTTTTTATTCGGTTTCTTTTTATTCTTAGCAACCTTCATTATACGGTCGATTTTTTTGAATCTTCATTCGCTGTTCATCAACCGCAATCTGTTCATCCAGGGTGTTGCCCTGGTCTATTTTGATGCCGCTAATCTGAATGATGGTGTTCTCCCAAACGGCATCCATCGTGAACTTCATACAAATTCAACTTACCCTTTATTGGGAAGGCTTTGATCTTGCGAACATTTTCCGAATGTCATTCATAAATGTCGTCCGCTCTATTGTAAGTTGTCTCTACGAGGTTTACAATACACAAAACATAACCAGACAGCATTCCAAGGACTTGGTATCCCAAGAACGGTACTCAATGATTTTAGTTTCTTTAAGTATCTGGGTTGCATATGGATTTTTGATTAAAATGGCTTTCATGTTCTGTATTCCTCGTAGCACATCTTAGAGAAACTGAATTATCTCATTCATCTTCAATTACCTCCATCACATCGCCAATATCGCAATGGAATATTTTGCAAAACCGCAGCATGATATCCATTGATACAGTCTGCGCTTTATTCAGCTTCGTCATCATGTACTGCGAAATATCTGCGGCCCTTGCAAGGTCCTTTTTGTCATTTTATTTGATTTCATCAAGGCCCAAAGCTTATCGTATCTTACGGACACGGTAATCCTCCATATCTTAAATAAACCGCTCTAAAATCTAAATGATTATTCTAGTGTATTATAGTGTACCATGATTATTGAAAATTCTCAATGAATTAAAGCTGATTTAGTCGCTAAAACTTAAATGGTATCGATTGAAATCATCACCTTTGCTCCTTTATGACTCCACTTTTGTCGCACAAGGGCGATTGCGTGTAGTTGACGCTTCTGACCATCACCTTTATGATGCATAAACTTCTCTATTGACGAACGTTTGTTCGCGTGCTATACTCCGATCATAGCAGAAGCTAATTTCCGTTTTAGAAAAGAGGTGCTTACCATGAGGATGTTAAAGCCAAAGTATTTCGTCAAGCTGGAAAAATACATCAATGATTATCAGCAAAAACAGGGTTACTCCCCATCGATCAGCGATATGGTGAGAGACCTTGGAATACCCCAGACGACCGTATATAGATATTTAACCCATATGAAAGAAAACGGAATGCTGGAAATCAACGGCCGCGGGAAAATCGCCACAAAAGACATGGCAAAGACACGGCGAGACACGATCAAGCTTCCTGTCCTCGGTGCAGTATCCTGCGGTATTCCCAAGTATGCGGAAGAAAACATCGAAGAATATGTGCAGGTTCCTGCTTCCTGGTTCGGTGGTGGTGACTTCTTTGCTCTTCGAGCAGATGGTCAATCCATGATAAACGCCGGGATTAATAACGGAGATCTTATCATCATCCGAAAGCAGGAACATGCAGAGCCTGGACAGATCGTAGTAGCCCTCATAGACAATGAGGATGCAACATTAAAGCGATATCGTCCAAGAGGAGATGGGCGATATATAGACCTTGTACCGGAGAATGATAAGTTCAAGGTACGGACAGTAGACCTGAGTTGTGAGACCTTGGTTATCCAAGGCGTAGCAGTCAAGGTATTAAAAGATTTGGAGTGATTGAGATGGCCGCAAAGGAAAACACATTCTTCTGTATAGACATGAAGACATTCTATGCATCTGTAGAATGTGCAGAACGCGGTCTCAATCCCTTCGAAACGAATTTGGTAGTTGCGGACCTGACCCGCGGTAAAAACGCCCTTTGTTTAGCGATCAGCCCGAAGATGAAAGCGCAGGGCGTGAAGAACCGCTGCCGGTTATCGGATATCCCCAACAGTATCAAGTACGATGTGGCCCCGCCCCGGATGCAGTTGTACATAGATTATGCTGCCGATATCTACGGTCTGTATCTCAAATACTTCGATCCTGCAGATATCCATGTGTACTCTATCGACGAATCATTCATCGATGTTACGAGCTATCTTGGCGCTTACAAAAAATCCCCAAAGGAACTCGCTGTATTTATCATGAATGAGATTGCGGAGAAGCTGCACATACCCTCTACTGCGGGCATCGGAACAAACCTGTATCTCGCAAAGATTGCATTAGACATCACTGCGAAGCACGCAAAGGACCATATAGGCTATCTCAATGAGGAGCTCTATCAGGAGACTCTATGGGATCACAAGCCCATTACGGACTTTTGGCAAATCGCAGGAGGAACGGCAAGACGCCTTGAAAAGTATGGAATCACCACCATGCGAGGCATTGCAAACTTTCCGGAGGATATCCTCTATAAGACATTTGGGATCAACGCGGAGCTGCTCATTGACCATGCCTGGGGACGTGAAAGCTGCCGTATCTCCGACATTAAAAACTACAAGACCAAAAGCAAATCCGTCTCTTTCTCGCAGATCCTGCCCAGAGATTACGCCTATGAGGAAGCAAAGACAGTGATGATCGAAATGGCCTACAACGGATGTCGGGAGCTTATGAAGCGCAAGGTCATCACCAGGAAGGTTTGGGTGGGTATCGGGTACTCAAGGAACCGGCAAGAATCCACTGCAGCTTCCATGAAGCTGTTCAGCGCAAGCGCATTACCTTCCAAGCTGAAACCTGCCGTAGAAGCGGCCTTTGAAAAAGCTGCTATACGAGACATCCCAATCCGTAGGCTCGCCATTTGCTTTGGGGATGTGTGTGATGAAGGTTGCGAGGGATATGACCTCTTCACCGACTGGAATAGTATCGAAAGGGAGAAATCCAGAGAAAAGGCTGTTCTGGAGATCACGGAAAAGTATGGGAAAAATGCAGTGCTCCGAGGTGTCAACTATTTTGAAGGAGCGACCCAGCGAGAGAGAAACGAAATGATTGGAGGACACAGAGCCGGTTATGATGACCCGAGAACAGCGCGCTAAACAATTTATGCCATTCGATGCCATGAAGGGTTTGCAGGAAGCTCTTCGGGATCGCGAAGAACGGCATTCGAGAGTGGAGCGCCACGACATATCCGATGAAGATCAGAATGCAAACTCCATTGTAATCAATAAGCTCAGCAACGGAGCCAAGGTTGAGATCAGTTACTACCGTCATTTCCATGATGTAGTAAGGAGAGGAACCATAACGGCAATCAGCTGCGCATTCCGCTTTCTGAAGGTGGATGATGAAAAGATCTTTTTCGACGATATTTACAGAATCACTATAATTGACTAAAGAAAAGTAATGGAGGGATATTATGAAGCAATATGAAATAGAATGTCCCTACTGCGGGGCTATCAATAAAGTATATCTAGAAGAAACCGAAGGCTGGATGGAATGCGACCACTGCCTACAGAATGTGAATGCTCATCTGCTTCCTTCTGAAAAAGTACATCTTGCTCTTTGGAGCAAGGCTTTCATAGAGCAGGAGGCTCGGACGGCATGAAAAGGAGCAAATACTGCATTAAGTGCAGCCAACCGCTGCTGCTGGCATTTGAAAAGGAATACAAAACGGCTCGTTGCCCGTATTGCGGATTCACCTTTCAGTACAGATTGCTTGACAGCGATATTCTCGAGTTCGGAATGAGCGAGGAAGATTTCCTCTTCATATCCGGCAGAGACTTTGATCTGCCGGGGACTCTGTCATGAAGCGGGAGGTGATACTTTATGGGAGCGAAGAGATTATGCATTACCTGTCCGGTGTGTGGAAAAATGATGTGCAAAGCAAATCTTCTTGCACAG
>ENA-OZLL01000332-OZLL01000332.1-human-gut-metagenome-genome-assembly--contig:-NODE-332-length-11948-cov-4.435130_pt1 | contig 11948 bp, 10 predicted proteins | sample MGYA00244836_ERZ653784 | MGnify/ENA primary metagenome ERZ653784 (study PRJEB26926, sample SAMN06164584) | human gut metagenome | biome: ENVO:00009003; feature: ENVO:2100002; material: ENVO:00002003... | reverse complement strand
GCGGATGGAGGGCATGGGCCTAAGGCCGGAGGAGCTTTCGCCACCGCCGCCAAAGGGGTCGTCACTGACTTCGCCGCCGCCGTCGCCGACGGTGGTGCGGAGAGCGGACTGGAAGCCCGGGGGCACGGAGAAGGTGCGCTGGTACAGATCCACGTCATTGCCGCCGGCAGGAAGGATGGTCACTGCATAGTCTTCCACCTTCTGGCGCAGGCCGGCATTGCTGCAGATGAAACGGAGCACTTCCAGCATGGGAACATTAGTCAGCTTCAACTGGCCGATTTTGCGGGTGCGGATGCTTTCCTGCGGGGCTGCTATCGGAGCAGCTTCCGTGACTTCCGCAGTTTCTTCGCCAAAGCCGTCTTCATCAGTTGCGGGAACGGCGGGGGCGACGGCAGCGGGCTGGGAATCATTGATGACAAAGTTGATGCCGCGTTCACCGTTCGGGCCTACCGTGCGGTCCAGTTCAATGGACTTTTTGCGCAGATAGTCAATGGCGTCTTCCACGGTGGTGTCTTCAAAAGAGACGGAGGGGATGATGATGCTCTTGAGCTTCATCAGATTGGCCGTGGCGCCGTTGATGTCCGTGATCGGTGCGTTGTCAGTGCCGTCGGCTCCGGTCGGGACTTCCATCGGGATGGGGCGTTCCCACATCTTGTCCACTTCCGCCAGCATGGTGCTGCGGGTTTCGTCGTAAGCGGCTGCATAGTAAGCCATTCTGCGGCGGTTGACCGTTTCCTGTCCGCGGCGGGCCGCCACGTTGTACGGGTCGATGGAGAGAACCTTGTTGAATTCGGCGATGGCTTTGTCGTAGTCGCCGAGGTCATAGTAACCATAGGCCATGTGAAGGAGGGTGTTCACCTTTTCCACGTTTTTCACGTGTTCGGGGGTGAGCGCCGGATTCGTGCGAATCGGGTCCTTCATGTATTCGAGCGTTTGCTTGGCAAGCTTGGCGCTCCGGGGATTGAGCTTGATGGCATCCTGCAGAAGCTTGTCGGCTTCGTCATAGCGCCCCACTTTGATGTATTCCTGAGCAACGGCGATGCTGGCGTCGCCAATATGGTTGGCGATAGCTTCCTTGCGCTGGTCGTTGATCGGCGCGGAAGGCAGCATGTTGTAAGCGGCGTTGTATTTGTCCAGGGCTTCCTTGTACTTGCCTTCGCGGTACAGGTTGCGGCCTTCCGCAAGGAGCTGCATGGCTTCCTGGGTTTGCGCTTCGCGGCGGGCCATGGCTGTGCGCGCTGCACTGGACTGGTATTGGTAACTGCCCGGTCCGGCGTAGGACGATCCCAAGGCACTGGAGGTTCCGACGGCGCCGCCATCACCAGCCTGCGCAAACGGGCAGGAGGCAGCAATGGCCATCAGCGCGATCAGGGAACGCTTCGGTTGATAAAGTGGTGCGTGGTCCATAGTTAGGTTCTTCTTTTTACATGTTTTTCGGATTTGTGAAGCTTTTTTTTCAGAAAAGTTTAAATCCGGCTCTATTTTTTCTTGCTCAGTGTTGTTTGTTCTCCAGTGGTTTTGTTGGCAATGGTTACGGTCTGTGTAGCATTATCAACGGTTTTCAGCGTGTAGATCTGTTTGGCGTCTCCCGGAATCCGGAAGTCGGAACCTTCCTCTACTTCAAAGCTGGTATCCCGTTCGGGGCCGGCCGTGATAGTAAGGTTTACTTTCTTATCAATGATTGGAATGACGTATTTTGTTCCGCGCCTGATGGTGTAGGTTTGTCCGTTTTTGGTCGGCTTCAAATCCTTGACGACGGCTTCCTCGTCCGTTTCCACCATGTCCAGGCTGGGATTCTTGAATTCCTTTTTGACAACGCTGACAAGTTCGAACCTGGGCTCGTCTTTTGTATTCTTACGGGTACCGAACTTGCCGTTGGTCTGGACGATGTTTTTCCAGATTTCCTGTTTGGCGCGGTTCATGCCCTTAAAGGTAAAATCATTGCCATCCGCCTGGGTGAAAGCCAGGTAGAAGCCGAACTGCTTGATTTCGTCGACAAAAAGTTTGCTGACCAGGGGAGGATGGCTGTTGGGGTCGTTGGGATGAGTTTTGGCCGCATATTCCTCCTGCACCGTAAATCCATCGTTGTCCGGGTCCCGGGTCAGGACGTCCGAGTAAACGAATTCATTTTCCAGTCCGTTGTCCAGGAACCATTTGTTCGGGATGTTGCCGTGGATAGGCGGACCGGAGATGATGTCAAAGGGTTCCATTCCCCCCTCCTTAATCCAGAGATTGGGGGCGACGAAGCCCACATACTTCTGCGTTTCCTGGGCAATCGGCTTGAGTTCGTGGGAGGCGGAAAGCTCCTGGCCTACTTCTGCGGCTTTCTTGATGCCGGGAGGCGGTTCGATGGCTTTTTCAGAAACCTGCGTGGTGAATTTGTATTTGTCATTCAGTCCCAGAAAGGTCAGCGTACCATAGGCGGCCACTCCCAGGCCCAGGACGATTCCGGATGCCAACAGGATTTTGTCGTAATTTTGTTTTTCAGACATGTTGAAAGTATTTGCTGCGGTTGGTGTTGCCTTGGTTAATCTTCAGACGGTTCCTGAGCCTTGGGCTGGTTGAAGTGGACCAGATTCAGGGAGACCTGGACAAAGACCTGCTCCTTGCCCATGTAAGGCTTGATGACTTGCTGGATGGCCGGGGCTGCAGGTGCAGCCGCCTCATCCGCCGGAGTCAGGGAAGCCGCACCCGTGGCGGGTTGGGCAGCGGCAGGTTTGGCGGCTGCCGGATTGGCGATGGGAGGGGGCATCATCCGTTCGTTGCGGATACGGATGGAGTTGACCGTGAACAGATAGTCCTGCATGCCGGTTATGGCGTTCATGGCTTTCAATACACTTTCCCGGTCGCCCTGGAAGGCTATTTCCAGAGGCATGGGAGTCCATGAAGCCTGGTCGGTTTCGTCCGATTCTTCCGGATTGTTCGCCGGGGTTTCAATGGGGAGCTGGGGGCGGTACACCTTGATGAATTTGGACAGGCCGCATTCCGCCAGTTTGTTGACCAGGCTGTTGATGGCTTTCAATTCAAAACCCAGCGTGGAGGCCGCCTGAACAGAGGGAGCCTGGGTGCTGTAAACCTGGAAGCCGAGCCAGGAGGATGTGTCCGTTATGAGAATGTTCTTTTTCTTGCAGGAGGAGATCAGGGAATCCCTGAATGTTTTCAGTTCATTCTGGAATGCCGTGGGCGTGGTGGGGACCAGCGCGGAGGAGGCAAGGAAGGGCTTGTAGGCCGTTTCCAGGCTGCCCACAGCCTTGGCATAGCGGTTCAGTTCTTTTTCCAGCTCTTCGTTGGATGAGCGGCTCGGAGTGATTTCCGCAGCATTGGCGGACTTGATTTCCTTGGCGGCGATGCTGATTTTTTTGTCCAGTTCACTGCGTTTGGAATTGACGATGTACCCTGTCGCGGATAACCCCAGGAATAAGAGAAGCCCCACGCCCGCGACCATGGCGGCGGGCTTGTTGTCTGTAATCCAATTGCTCATAAAATATGTCTTGTTCGGGTTGGGTAATCTTATTTGTTAAAGTTCACGGGAATGGGCGTTTTTAACGGAAGCACCAGCTTGAAGGGTACAAAGGCCCCTGCCGCCGCGTCCACCTTGGCGTCCTTGGCTCCCAGTTCCATGATCTGGCGGGCTTCCAGTTTGACGTCTCCGGGCTTGAAAGTGAACAGGGATTCCTTGTTCCCGTCTATTTTTGCCTGGAGGTCCTGGATGATTCTCTGGCCGCCCAGGCTGCGCCGGACGAATCCGGTCAGGCGGATGGCGTTGACGCTGTAAACGCCCGCTTCATCCTCGCTGGATGCGTTGGCGGAGGCCTCCGTCCTGATGTCATCCACCAGGGATGTATTTTTGTCCGATGTGAAGGAATCCTTGATGACGGAATATCCCGTAATTTGGGTGGTATCCTCCGGATTGAAGTGGGCCAGCGGTTCAAAATCCGTAAACCAGTAGGGATAATCCTTGTGTTCCGACTGTTCCAGCAGGTGCCTGATGATGTCCGCGTAGCCGTAGCGCTGAAGCGTGAGCTGCTGGTAGGAAGCCAGGGTGGAGTCCAGTTTTTTCAGCTCCTGTTCTTTCTGGCGCAGGGCGGATTGTGCCGATTTGATGGAAGTAACGGTGGGCTGGACGCCGGCGAGGATTTCCTCCGCCTTTTTCTCGCCCATATATCCTGTGACGGCATAAGCTGCGGCACCAAGAACGGCAATGGCTGCCCCGGCGATGATGGCGGGCATTTTTTTCTGGTTGGCCCGCTTTTTGGCAACTGCGGTGGGTTCCAGGTCAATATTGAGGGAGGCCCTGCCGATGGAGTGAATGGCGGTGCCGATCAATCCGCCCAGGATGAAGGCTTCGCGGGAGATGGTGTTCACGTCCACGCCGGAGCCCACGCCCACGTTGTGCATGGGGTTGAAGAAGGAGATCGGAATGCCCAGTTTATCTTCCAGGAATTCCTTGGTATAGGGCAGGGAAGCTCCGCCGCCGCACAGGTATGCCTTGACGGGAGCGCTTCCGCTCATCTGGGCGCGGTAATGGTTGGTGGTTCGCTGGATTTCTGAGGCAAGCCTGGTCATGGCCGTACGGATGACGGTAGCCAGATTGGCCGTGGCGGGATCCAGCCCTTCCGTTTGCCCGTTGCTCATGGAAACGAGCCCGCTGGTGGTTTTCAAGCGTTCCGCTTCCAGGAAGGGAATATTGAATTCACGGGCGATAGCGGAGGTTACGAAGATTCCCCCCGCGGAAATGCTGCGGGTGAAGAAACGTCCCTGTTCGCTGTAAATCAAATCCGTGGATTTGGCGCCGATGTCGATGAGCATGACCGGTTCTTTCTCATCCGGATAACTGTCCACATACGCATTGTACAGAGAGGTAAGCGCGCAGTCCACTTTGCCGGTGGAAAGGCCGTGGGAGATGATTTCATCATTCAGGGAGTCCAGGTCTTCCGCCTTGATGGCAACCAGGATGGCTTCCCGTTCCAGACCTTTGGCGGGAAGCAGATGGTAGTCCCACACGACTTCGTCCAGCGGGAAGGGGACGTGCTGCTGGGCTTCAAAGCGGATGAGCTGTTCCACATCGGTATCGTCCAGAGCCGGAAGCTTGACGAAGCGGATGAAAACGGATTGTCCGGAAACGGAATAGTTGACGACGCTTCCTTTGACGTTGAGTTCCTGGACGAGGTCGGCGATGGCTTCCCCTATTTTCGTCAGGCGCAAACCTTCTGCTGACGGGTCCAGCACTACGAGGCGCGTAGCATAGCGGTCCAGGATAAGGGCGTCTTTGGAAGTCTTGGAAAAGACGCCCATTGAAACTCTCTGGGAACCTACGTTTAATGCGACGATTGGTCGTGAATTAGCCATGGGTGATTTCTGTTAAATAAGATGAAATGATAGAATTAATGGAACGTTATTCGCCGTCCGCCGGGGGTTCCACAGGAGTACCGAACGGGGCGGGGACGGAACTGGAAGCCGCCTGCTGGCTGTTGGGTCTCATAATTTCCGGATAACGGTCGTACCAGAACACGGAGAAAGGCGTTTCATCCTTGTTCAGCAGGGGGTAATAAGAGGTTTCCACGATGCTGGGGGACTGGATGGTCCACCATTTTTCCATTTTTCCGCGTTCGGAGGAATAAGTGGCGACAATCTTGCCGTTGTATTCCACCACTACGCCCTGGTACTTCACCCATTTTCCTCTTCCTCCTTCCACACCGGTAATGCGCTTGACGGAGGACGGGGAGAGATACACGGAAGCGTACGTGTTTTCTCCTACCGGAACATTGACGTATTTGACTTCCTTATACAGTTTCAGGTACTGGCGGGAGCGGTCCGGATTGACTACCGCGATGTAGAATTTGAACGTCAGGGCATCAATATAGCCGGATTTGGGGGTGGGAGCGGCTTCCACCTTGAAGGGAATTTCAAAATCCGCCCATTTCTTCGGTTTCGGCAGCGGCCGGGGATCGTCCTGCGTCAGGACGTTGGGGGACTGGCGCATATACAGGGACAGCTTTTCCAGGGAGACCCGCACCTGCATTCTGGGATTGCTGGTGGTCTGCGCCGATGCCGCAGGGACGAAAAGCACCGCAGCCAGCATGGCCGTGATAGTGTTAAGGATGGATTTCATAGCACAATTCAATTCCCTGATTAGTTACACCAAAAACCGAACTGTGGCTAGCAAAAATCTCTTGTTTCTTTCCATGTAGCGTGTGTGGAGCATGACACGGCTCCGCCCGACGGTTCTGCCCGGGCGGTCAAGAAAAAAACATGCGGCATGGCTGCGGGCTTGACCTGGCAGAGGTGTTTCCACATGCTCGGCCCATGGCGATTGATTCTGATCTGCTGAAGAAGTTTTCAGAGGCCCACGGTATTTCGGGGCATGAGGATGAAGTGAGAAGCCTGGTGGCTCAGGAACTTGAAGGATATGGGGAATTTTCTTCCGATGGTTCCGGCAGCCTGTTCTGCACCGGCGGCGGGGCCGGCCCCCGCGTGATGCTGGCCGCCCACATGGATGAAATAGGCTTTCTGGTGCAGAATATAGCGTCGAACGGTTTCCTTCAGTTGGTGGGGATAGGCGGCTGGTGGCCGCATACCCTGTTAAGCCAGCGTGTCTTGGTAAAAACCCGCTCGGGTCGCGACATCCGGGGGGTGATTGGTTCCAAGCCTCCCCATTTTCTGCCGGAAGGCCAGCGCAACAGCGTCATGAGCATGGAAGCCCTGTTTGTGGACGTGGGCGCTGAAAGCGCGGAACAGGTGAAGAATGAATTCGGTATTCACCTGGGGGATCCCGTGGTGCCGGACGTGAGATTCTCCCCGTTGGAAAATCCGTTCCGGGTCATGGGGAAAGCCTTTGACAACCGCGCCGGTCTTTCTGTGATGATAGAGGCATTCAAAAAATTATGCCGGGAAGGGCATCCCAACACCCTGATTGCCGCCGCGACGGTTCAGGAGGAGGTGGGCACGCGGGGCGCCAGGACGGCCGGCGTCGCCATGCAACCGGATTGCGTGATTGTTCTGGAAGGGCCGCCGGCAGACGACACCCCCGGGTTTGCCGTGACGGATTCCCAAGGGGCCTTGGGCGGAGGCGTGCAGATCAGGCTGTTTGACCCCACGGCCATCACCAATCCCCGGCTGGCCGCCCTGGCCGAAAAAACGGCTTTGGATGCGGGCATCCCATTCCAGTTGACGGTGCGCCGTTCCGGCGGAACGGATGCGGCAGCCCTGCATCTTTCCGGAAAGGGTGTTCCCACTATTGTGCTGGGAATTCCCACCCGGTACATTCATGCCCATAACGGCGTGCTGGATCTGCGGGACTACCGCGCCGCGGTGGAATTGACGGTGGCTCTGGCCCGTTCCCTGGACCAGGAGGCCGTGGAAGCCCTTACCCATTACCTGCCCTGAAAGAAACGCTCATGAATCCGACCGTTTACGTACATGACCTGGACCCTGTCATCTGGCAGATAACGGACTCAATTGCCCTGCGCTGGTATGGCCTGGCTTATTTAATGGGCTTCATCGGCGGGTATTATCTGCTTTCTTGGCTTTCCTGCCGGAAGCTGTATCCTGTCCCCCAGGATAGAATGGCGGATTTTGTTACTTATGTGGCTATTTTTGGCGTTTTGATCGGCGGAAGGCTGGGATATGTGCTCTTTTACCAGATTCCCAATCACGGCTGGTCCCAGTTTCTGGCGGATCCGCTCATGGTCCTGAGGGTGTGGGAAGGGGGCATGGCCAGCCACGGGGGAATGATTGGAGTGGGGCTGTACACATTTTATTATGCGTGGAAGCACCGCGTCAAGTGGGTGGCGCTTCTGGACGGCCTGGCCATTGTAGCTCCCGTTGGGCTGTTTTTCGGGCGCATGGCCAATTTTATCAACGGGGAACTGTATGGGCGCGTTGTCCCGCCCGGCTCTTCCCAGGGAATGATTTTTCCGGCGGAGCTTTCCCAGGATCCGGACTTGTTCGTGCGGGTGGCTTCCCGTATTTATGAAACGCCCGGATTGTTGGACAAACTGTCCCTTTCCGGCATAGCCGTGCCGGAACGAATGACTGCCGCCTGGGTGACCGACCGGGTGAGGGATACGCCCGCCATCAGGGAAATCGTGGGGCGGATGATGCAGGATCATGCACGCTACCCCTCCCAGCTATATGAAGCGTTTGCGGAAGGTGTGTTTCTTTTTGCCGTGCTGTGGTTTGTACGGGTAAGGTTCCCCCGTGCGTGGAACGGCTTGTTCTGCGGTATTTTTGCCGTTCTTTATGCTGCGGGCAGAATTATTTGCGAAGAGTACCGGGAGCCGGATTCCCCCTTCTCCATGGGATTAACCCGCGGGCAGTTCCTCTCCGTTTTCCTCGTGCTGGTGGGCGCCGCTTTCTTTGTATATGCCTTCAAGACCAGGCAGACGGTTCAGGAATGCGCTTTCTATGAACCTGAAAAGAAAGACGGGAATGAATCGTCCGGAAAGGCCGTTTAAAACGGGTCCAGGTCAAATTCCCCTGTTTTGGGAATACTGCTGGCGGGACCAGCCTTGAAAATATCTGCAATGCAGCTGGAAAAAAGCCGCAAATTCCGTTGGTCGAAGGCAAAACGTTCAAATTCCTTTACGGAAAACAGGGTGATGGGATCCGTGTTGTAAGCTTTGAATTCCATGATGCCGGCGTCCGTATTCGTATTTGACAGGCGTCCCTCAATGCCTACGTCCCCGCTCATGAAGCGTCCCAGGATCAGGGAAGTTCCCGGAAGGGGGGAGACCAGGGAAACAAGATCGGACATGATGTTGCCGCCCACGTCCGTAGGCTTCAGCTTGACTATGGCGAGGCTGAGAGTTACGGATCCCGGAACGGGGCGGTCAACCAACTGCCATTTCATCCTCCCGCCTGTCTGTCTGGATTTGTTTTCCAGCACGTTGCGGATGTCTTTCTGCAGCCCGGCCCTGAATTGTGCCGCCAGGGACGGGGCCGCCTTGGGGAATCTGGCTTTGATATAGTCAATATTGACGGGGGCTACATATACTTTCAGCCTTGGAGAATTCCAGACGGCCTGTTCCGAGGGATTATACCAGACGCCTCCAAAACAGCTCTGCCTGGAGTCCGCGTGAAGGGGATGGGTAATTAAAGGGGAAACGGGCATTGTCCGGGAACTGGAACAGGAAAAAACCAAACCTGTTCCCAGAGCCAGGAATATCCGTGGAATAGCGCCGTGCATGCAGGATAAGACGGCATCCGCCCGGGTGGTGTTCGAGTCATGACCCGATTGACGCCAGAAGTTTTTTCCGGAGGGGGAGGCTCCGGAAGTTCCGGGGCGGTTTTGTGCCTCCTAACGGACGGATGGCGGGCCGGCAGGAAATGGGCGAATGGCATAAGAATAGCCGGAGCGGGGAAACGGCACGGTCAGAAGAACTCCGGACGACAAGGGAACGCGCAAGGTTGCCCCGTGTCCGGATGCATGATTGACAAGCCGGAAAAGCGGGGCATGCTGTTGATATGAGATACGAGCCGCTTCCTTCTTCCTTTTTTGCCGGCAACCGTGAAGAACTTGCTTCCCGCCTGCCTGCCGGCAGTATGCTGATTCTGCACGCCAACGACGTATTTCCTACGAATGCGGACGGCACTTTTGCCCTGCATCAGAATGCCAACCTCTTTTATCTTACGGGAGTTGACCAGGAAGAAACCGTCCTGGTCATGACCATCCGGGAGGACGGCTGGGATGAGATTCTGCTGTTGCGTGAGACAAATGAACAGATTGCCATCTGGGAAGGCGCCCGGCTCTCGCAGGAACAGGCGAGAGAGCTGAGCGGCATCCAGGACGTGCGCTGGACTAATGAATATGATGCGCTGCTGGAGGCCCTGGTGCCGTCCGCATCCATGGTCTTTGTGGAAGCCAACCAGCATCCGCGATGCACATGCCCGGTGGAAACGCGCAATGCCCGCATGACCAAGGAGCTGAAGGAAAAATTCCCGGACGCTGTTTTGAAGAATGTCTATGAAATCTTGGCGGACATGCGGCAAATCAAAAAGCCGGAAGAAATCAAGGCTCTCAAAAAAGCCTGCGACATCACCAATGAAGGCTTCCGGGAATTGCTCCGGTTCATCAGGCCGGGGGTGGGCGAATGGCAGATTGAGGGATTCCTGGCCAACGAATTCATCAGCCGCGGTCCGCGCAAATTCTCCTTCCTGCCCATCATCGCTTCCGGAAAGGATACCTGTGTGCTGCATTATATCCAAAACGACAAACGGTGCGAAGACGGCGATCTGGTGCTTATGGACATAGGCACGGAATACGGGAATTACAACTCCGACATGACCCGCACCGTTCCCGTGAACGGAAAATTCACTCCCCGCCAGCGCGCTGTGTATGAAAGCGTGCTGAATATGATGACCTACGCCAAAAAGATTCTGAAACCCGGAATCCTGAAATCGGAGTACGAACGCCTGGTGCGCGTTTTTGCCGCCGGGGAACTCGTCAAGCTGGGGCTGATCACACCCGCGCAGGTGGCGGAAAAACCGTCCGATCCTCCCATTGTCCGGAAATATTACATGCACGGGTGTTCCCACTTCCTGGGGCTGGATGTGCACGATGTAGGCGAAGCCAACCCCGTTGTGTTGCCGGGCATGGTTTTCACCGTGGAACCGGGCATCTATATTGCGGAAGAAGGCATAGGCATCCGTTTGGAAAACGACGTCCTGATCGGGGAAACAGAAAACATCGACCTGTTGGGAGACGTGCCTTTGCTGCCTGATGACATTGAACGGCTCATGGCCCGGTAAAATGGGCCGGATACGGTTCTGAACTTGACAATGGGGCCCGTGTGGGTTTTCATTCCCGTCCCATCATGTCGAAGAAACTCAAAATAGCTCTTCCCAAAGGCAGTTTGCAGGATTCCACCGTGGAATTGTTCCGCAAGGCCGGCTACAATGTGTATGTGTCCAGCCGCGGATACCGCCCGACCTGCGACGACGACGATCTGGAGCTCTTCCTGATCCGTGCCCAGGAAATAGGCCGTTATGTCAATGACGGTTTCATCGACTGCGGCATTACCGGGCGCGACTGGATTTATGAAAACAGGGCGGACGTGGAAGTGCTGACGGATCTTCAATACTCCAAGGCTACCTCCAAGCCTACCCGCTGGGTGCTGGTAGTCCCGGAAAATTCCCCCATTACCTGTGCGGAAGACCTTCAGGGCAAGCGCATCGCCACGGAAGGCGTGGGCATCACGGAACGCTGGCTTCAGGAAAAGGGTATTGAAGCCCACGTGGAATTCTCCTGGGGAGCTACGGAAGTGAAGGTGCCGGAACTGGTGGACGCCATTGTGGACATCACGGAAACGGGAAGCTCCATCAAGGCCAACAAGCTCCGCATCGTGGACACCCTGATGACCTCCTATCCCCAGTTTATCGCGAACCGGGAAACCATGCAGGACGAGTGGAAAAAACAGAAGCTGGAACGCCTGGTCATGATGCTCAAGGGCGCTCTGGAAGCGCGCCGGAAAGTGGGTCTGAAAATGAACCTTCCTGCTGCTTCCCTGAACGGCCTGGTAGAGGCCCTTCCGTCTCTGCGCCGTCCCACTATTTCCCATTTGGCGGAAGAAGGCTGGCTGGCCGTGGAAACGGTCATTGACGAATCCGTTGTGAGGGATATCATTCCCCAGCTCAAGGCCCTGGGAGCGGAAGGCATCATTGAATACCCGCTTAACAAGCTGGTTTACTAGATTTTTTTCTCACCACAGTAAAACAACAAACGAACCACAATCATGGGATCGCTCAAAAAACGCCGTAAAGCAAAAATCAACAAGCATAAGCGCAGCAAGCGCATGCGTCAGAACCGTCACAAGAAGCGTTTGCGTTACAAGTCCTAAGGTTTGTGCGCTTCGCTGCTCAAACTGGCAGTCTGTCCGATTTCCGGAAAATTCCGGCGTCCTCCTTATCGCGGAAGGACGCCGTTTTTTATATGGACACAGCTTTTGCAT
>ENA-OZLL01000329-OZLL01000329.1-human-gut-metagenome-genome-assembly--contig:-NODE-329-length-11980-cov-5.624822_pt1 | contig 11980 bp, 9 predicted proteins | sample MGYA00244836_ERZ653784 | MGnify/ENA primary metagenome ERZ653784 (study PRJEB26926, sample SAMN06164584) | human gut metagenome | biome: ENVO:00009003; feature: ENVO:2100002; material: ENVO:00002003... | reverse complement strand
ATGTTGGAACCCATCAGCGCGCGGTTCGCGTCGTCGTTTTCAAGGAAGGGGATCATGGCGGTTGCCACAGAAACGAGCTGTTTGGGCGAAACGTCCATGTAATCCACATCCACGTTTTTCACTTCGATGATCTGGTCGAGCTTACGGGCCACAACACGGTCCTTTTCAAACCAGACTTTCCCGTCGTGCACGCCCGTGAGCTCATTGGCCTGGGCCACGATGTACTCGTCCTCCTCATCGGCCGTAAGGTAGATGATGTCATCAAGAATCTCCCGGTTCTTCGCATCCACCTTGCGGTACGGCGCCTCAATAAATCCATATTTGTTGATGCGCGCATAGGTCGAAAGCGAATTGATGAGGCCGATGTTCGGTCCTTCCGGCGTCTCAATGGGGCACATGCGCCCATAGTGCGAATAGTGCACGTCGCGCACATCGAACGTGGCGCGCTCACGGTTGAGGCCACCGGGGCCGAGCGCGGAAAGGCGGCGCTTATGCGTGAGCTCTGCAAGCGGGTTGGTCTGATCCATGAACTGCGAAAGCTGCGAAGAACCGAAGAATTCCTTGATCGCGGCCGTCACAGGGCGGATGTTGATGAGGTTGGAGGGCATGGCAGTGTCCATGTCCTGCAGGCTCATGCGCTCGCGCACCACGCGCTCAAGGCGCGTCATGCCAACGCGGATCTGGTTTTGCAGCAGCTCGCCCACGCTGCGGATGCGGCGGTTGCCGAGATGGTCAATGTCATCCGTGCGGCCGATGCCATAGGCCATTCCGATCAGGTAGCTGATGGAGGCTACGATGTCGTCCGGCACAATATGGCGGGGGATCAGGTCGTATACATGTGCCTTGAGGAATGCCTTCAGGGCTTCCTCGTCCATGTCCTTCGCCTCCGCAAGCAGCTGCATCAGGGTCGGGTAATGCACCTTCTCATTCAGGCCTGCTTCCTCGGGGTCGAACGGCAGATACGCCGAAGCATCCACGAAGTGGTTGCCAAGCACCTTGATCTTTTTGTCTTCCACCGCAAGGTACACGGCCTTCACACCCGCATTTTCGATGTTCTTTGCAGCCTCGCGGGAAATCACCTCGCCCTCGCCCACGAACACTTCGCCCGTGGATTTGTCAATGACCGTCTCGGCGCTCACATGGCCGAAGATGCGGGAGGCGAGCGAAAGCTTTTTGTTGAATTTATAGCGGCCCACGCGCGCCAAATCATAGCGCTTGTCAAAGAACAGCGCGTTCAAAAGGCTGCGGGCGCTTTCCTCCGTGGGCGGCTCGCCGGGGCGCTGGCGCTTATAAATCTCGATGAGGCCGTCCTCAACGGATTTTGTGGTATCCTTTTCAAGCGTGGTGAGCAAACGCTCCTCCTCGCCCAGAAGGTCGATGATCTCGGCATTGGTGCCATAGCCGAGCGCGCGCAGCAGCGCAGTGATAAACACCTTGCGCTGGCGGTCGATCTTCACATACATGATCTCGTTGGAATCGGTTTCGTATTCTAGCCACGCGCCGCGGTTGGGGATAACCTGCGCAGAGAACAAATGCTTGCCCACCTTGTCGATCGCTTCGGTGAAATACACGCCGGGCGAGCGCACAAGCTGGCTCACGATGACGCGTTCCGCGCCGTTGATGATGAAGGTGCCCTGTTCAGTCATAAGCGGGAAATCGCCCATGAACACCGGCTGCTCCTTCACTTCTCCGGTTTCCTTATTTATAAGGCGCACGGTGACGCGCAAGGGCGCGGAATAGTTAACATCCCGCTCCTTACATTCTTCCACGGAGTATTTCGGGTGATCAAAGTCGATGTTATAGTCCACAAATTCAAGGACCAGTTTCTCAGAATAGTCAGTGATGGGCGAAACGTCCGCCAACACCTCTTTCAGATCCTCCGTAACAAACCGCTGATAGGAATTCTTTTGAATTTCGATCAGGTCCGGCATGTCGAGAACCTCGTTGATACGGGAGAAGCTCATGCGCTTCCTCGTGCCCATCTGCACCTCATGCACCATCGCGTTCACTCCTATACTAGCACCGCTTGCGCGGCTTGATTGTTGGGCGCGTCATCCCAACGTGCAGTTTTCCCCTTTTGGGCGCATACAATACCCAAAAACTGGCAGTGACTTGCGGGTACAGCTCAAAAAAGCTGATAATCTCCGCAAATTACCATGCTAACGCAGTTTATTATTGTATCATTGCCTGTCAAGCTTGTCAACGGAAATGTTCTTGGTTTTTAACATTTTTTTGTATTTTTTTATTCTTTCTCCCGCATCAACGCCGCAACGCTTTGGGAGGCAAAACGCCATGCAACGCCCGCCGCCCCACCGGCGAAGCAGGCAGCGCACAGGCATGCTGCACCGAAGCCGGAGCGCCCCTGCCCGGCTGCTGCCACGCCAAGCATGCCAAGGAGCGCTCCCGCTGCACCAAGCAGCACCTGTTCCAAAAGCATCAGCATAAATGCGCGCAGTTTCTGTCCGCTTGGTTCTTGCGCCACGCGGGCAGTTCCATCTGAATTCTTCTTCCTTTGTTTTTATTGTTCGGCCTGCCCTCCCATAGTCTCCGCGCAACCCGGTTTATTGCAGGGCAACACAAACGTGCTTCCACGCAGGGCGTACCCGCACGCCACGCAGCGCAGCGCATACAGGTGCTTCGGTGCGCCGGACATATTACCCGCGTCCACGCAGGCAAAGCGGTGCATTCCCCGCTTGTTATAAACCACTCTGGTTTCCACATAGCCGCAGGTTTCACATGTGTTCTCCGCAGTGAGGCGTTCAAAATGCTGCGCAGCATTGCACATATGGTATGTGTGCGCAAGCCTTCCCGTGCTCTTCCCGTGCGCACATGCAAGCGCCCGCGCAGAAGGCGCTCCCGCTGTGCCCGCAACAAGGCAGATCGCTGTAAGCAATCCCAAAACCAATCCCGTTTTCCCGTGCTTCATCGTTGGCCTCCTTCTGAAATTCAATTGTTTCTGTTGCAGATGCCTGTAATAGAGAACTGTGCGGAAACCCCTTCACCCGCTTTTGTCTTTACGATACCACGTGTTTCTGCATGCGTCAATTTCCGTTTTTATATGATCCGATTATTTACACTTTCGTAATAAAAAAGCCCGCGCGAAACCATTTTTCCGCGCGGGACATACATTTTTTGTGCCGGTTATTTAATTTTTGCGAAGATCATCCGCCCAGCGGAAGTTTGCAGGACGCTTGTCACCGATACCTCCACCGCGTCGCCCACGCACCTGCGGCCGCCGTCCACAACGATCATTGTGCCATCGTCCAGATATGCGACACCCTGTCCGGCTTCCTTCCCTTCCTTGACGATGGTCACCGTCATTTCCTCGCCCGGGAGCACCACGGGCTTGATTGCGTTTGCAAGCTCGTTGATGTTGAACACGGGCACGCGCTGCACGCCTGCCACCTTGTTGAGGTTGTAATCGTTGGTTACCACCACGCCCCCCATATCGTAAGCAAGCTTAATCAGCTTCGCATCCACCTCAGCAATGTCATCATAGTCCGTTTCGTTCACTTTGATGGGAATATCCAGCTCCTGCTGCATTTTGTTGAGGATATCGAGCCCGCGGCGGCCCCGGTTGCGCTTCAGGGAATCTGCACTGTCTGCGATGTGGCGCAGTTCCTGCAGCACGAACCCCGGCACGATGATCGTCCCCTCAATAATGCCCGTTTGGCAGATATCCGCAATGCGCCCATCAATAATGACGGAAGTATCCAGGATTTTTGGCCGCGCAACGCCGCTTGTTTTGCCCGTTTTGTCCTTCTGGCCGCGTTTAAACCAGGAAGGGACATTGATTTCCCCCTTGCGCTTGGTCACGATTGACCAGCCCAAGTATCCGAACATCACATACAATGCGATGTTTACGATCAGCCGGACCCAGCTGAACGGGATGCTCGCCGTCAGCGTGCTCAGCAAAAATGCGATCACAAGGCCGACGATAAGTCCAACCACGCCGAAGAAAATATCCACCAGCGCCATGTCGGCAAGCATCGCCTCCGTCTCGTGGATAAAGGCGGAGAACACGGTGATAAGGCTCGGGGAAAAAATGAAAGAAATAATGCCGCAAACAAGCCCCGCCGCAATGAAGATCACCGGAATCACCCAGGGAATCAGCCTGTCGTACATGCTCATCATGCCGAGGGAAACAAAAATTCGGTTAATTGCCTCCACAAGTCCAATGCCGATCACAACGCCAAGCAGCGTTGCAAACCCTCGCGCGATCTTTCTCGCCAAATAAGTCACACTCCTTCTCAACCGCCGCCGGTTCGGCAGCGCACAATCATGGTCACATAGCCAAGTCTTTCACATTCCAATGGATAAAAACAGATCCTCTACATCGCGGCCGCTCGCTGCGGCAAGTTCTGCAAGAAGCACCTGGCGCGCGCCGGAAAGCATCTTTCGCTCCCCCGCGGAAAGGCCGCGTTCCGCATCCCGTTTGCACAGGCATTTTACAACGTCCGCAACGTCATAAATATCGCCGCCGCGCAGTTTCTCATAGTTTTCCCGGTATCGCTTATTCCAGTTTTCGTTCTCAGGGCAGGGCTCTTCCTGAAGAAAGCGCAGCACGCGCTCGCACTCCTCCGCCGAAACCACATACCGAAGCCCCACGCGTTCGGCGCTTTCCACCGGAACCAGCGCCGTCATTTTTCCAATGAGGAAGCGCAGGACATAGTAGCTCGCCGTTACGCCAAGCACCGTTCTTTCTTCAATCGCTTCGATTACGCCAACGCCATGCATCGGGTAGCACACCTGGTCACCGACCTCAAACACGGTCCCCATCCTTTCTTTTTCCTGCGCACAGAGTTGAAAGCAGAGCAAGTAAACTAAACATAGACACTTCTAGTTTAATTATACGTCCCGTTTCGTGCAATGTCAAAAGAAAAGGGGGGCGGGGCGCTTTCAGGGCGCCCCACACGCCGTTTTCAGGCTCGGTTTCTTATTTTCCGGAAACTGCAAGGGCGCTCACAAGCACGCTGGGGCTCCCGAAGCAGGAAGCGCCCGGCAAGCCGAAACGCAGGTCGCTTCCAACGGCTTCCACACCGCGCATCAGCGAAAGGAAGGAACCGCTCACGGTGATCTGCTCCACCGCGCGCACCGCCTTTCCGTTTTCCACAAGCATGCCGGAAGCAAGCAGGGAAAACTCGCCGGAGATGGTGTTAAGCCCGGCATGCAAGCCGCTTACATCCGTAATGATAAGGCCGTTGCCCAGCTTCGCTGTAAGCGCATCAAAGCATTCCGTGCCCGGTTTCAGGAAAAAGTTGGTGGGCATTACGCCGACAGGTGCGGAAGCGCCGGCGCGCCCGCCGTTTCCCGTCGAAGGAATCCCCGCTTTTTTTGCGGTTTTCAGGTTGTGCAGCAGGGTCTTCAGCACGCCGCCGTCCACCACGGGCTTTGTAACACATGGCACGCCTTCCGCATCGAACGCGCGCGGGTTCACGGCATGGAACGGATCGTCCAGAATGGTGACGCACGGCGCGGCAACCATCTCGCCTTCCTTCCCCGCAAGCAGTGAAAGGCCCTTCTGCGCCGCATCGGCGGAAAACATTGGGGAAAATGCGGCGAGCATATCCCCCATAGCCAGGTTTTCAAACAGAATGCGGTATTCCCCCGCAGGGACGGGCGCGCCGCCAAGCTGTGCCACCGCGCGTGCGACAGCCTCCTTCGCGCAGCCATCCACATCAAAAATGCCGTCATCCACGCGGAATGCGAAGCCGTCCTTCACCTGACCTCCGGCAGAGGCAACCGGCACGGCATAGGAATATGCAATGCGCTCCTCCCCTTCCGCATCAAGGCCCAGCGTGTTGCAGATGCGCGTGAGCGAACTTCCGCTCCCTACTGCGCAGCGCATCACGCGCAGAACGCGCGCATCCTGATCCTTGACAGCGCGCTCAAGCGCCATGGCAAGCTCGATCTTCTCCCGCTCGGAGGCCGCATCCACGCGGCATTCCCGCTTGGGCAGCGCACGGTATTCGCACTTGCCCTGCATGGGGTGGTCATCCTCATTTTCAATCGCACGCGCATTGTCCATCGCGCGCAGCACAAGCGCCTCCGGCGCATCCAGGCTTTCGGTGTATGCATACCCATTCTTGCCCGCAAGCTGCACGCGCAGATTCAACCCACGCTCCCGGGAAACGGAATAGGAGTCCAGTTCCTGCTCAAGCACCATCGCCGAAAAGGAATCGCCCTCCACAAAATACAGTTCCGCCGCATCGCACCCGTTTTTAAGCGCGGCCTCAAACGCTTTTTCCTTAAACTGATTGAACTCCATCACAGCGCGCCTCCTTTCCCGCCCACGGTAATTCCACGCACACGAATGCGCGGCTGGCCCACGTTCGTCGGTACGCTGCCCGAAAGGGAGCCGCACATGCCGGGGCTCATCCACATATCCCTGCCAATGCGGTCGATCTGCATCAGCACATCCGCTCCGCGGCCGACGAGCGTCGCGCCGCGCACCGGGCAAAAGATTTTCCCGTCCTTCACCCAATACGCCTCCCGCACGGAGAAGTTGAACTCGCCTGTGAGCGGGTTCACGCTGCCGCCGCCCATTGCTTTTGCAAAGAGACCTTCGCCCATGGTGCGCAGCATTTCCTCTTCATCGTCCGTGCCGGGCGCGAAGAAGGTGTTCGTCATGCGCGAGGTCGGCGCGAACGTGTAGCCCTGCCGGCGGGCGCTGCCCGTGCGCGGATGGTTCATCAGCCTGCTGCCGAGCAGGTCCACAAGATAGCTTTTCAGCACGCCGTTTTCAATGAGCACGTTGCGCTGTGAAGGCATGCCCTCATCATCCACATGAATGGTACCCCATTCGCCCGGCATGGTTCCATCGTCCACTGCGGTCACGACATCGCTTGCGATTTTTTGTCCCAGCTTGCCGCAAAACTCCGAATTTCCTTTGGCAACGCTCGTCGCCTCCAGAGAATGCACGCAAGCTTCATGCAGAATCACGCCGCCGAAGCCGCCGTCGATCACCACCGGCACAAAGCCTGCCGGGCAATCCGGCGCGTGCAGCATGGTCACGGCCATGCGCGCGGCTTCGCTGCCAAGCGCCGTCATATCCAAATTGCCGAACTGCTCGAACCCTTCGCCGCGCCCGGGGCTGACCGCTCCCGTTTGCGCCTCGCCGTCCTTCATGGCAACGGCGTTCACGCTCACGCGGCCGCGCGGGCGCCGGTCCTCCGCCCAGATGCCGTCGCTTGTGGCGATGAGCACGCGCTGATCCACATCGAGGTATCCCGCCGTCACCTGCGTGACCTCCGGGGAATAGGCGCGCGCAGCCTTTACGGCATCGCGCAAAAGCGCGATGCGCGCTGCGTTGTCCACCATGGAGTATGGCTTCTCCGGCGTTTCCATGCAGGAGCGCTTCACCAAAAACGCCTGCGGTTCGCATTCCTTTGCGCCCGAAAGCGCTGCTGCCGCTGCCCGCGCGGCAGCCATAAGCGCCGCTTCCCCCGTGTCAGCGGAATATGCATACACGCTTTTGCCGCCCCGGAGCACGCGCACGCCCGCGCCGGTACGGCGCGTATACTGTGCATTTTCTACCTTTCCGTCCACCATGGATACGTTGTTCTGTTCCGTATCCTCCATGTACAACTCGCTGTAGTCGCCGCCTGTTTCAAGCGCCGCCGCAAGCACATTCCGAACGATGCGTTCCTCAATCAATCCGTTTTTCCTCCTTCTGCATTTTTGGGGGCAGACTCCTCTGCCGGCTCCTTTATTTTTCCGTTTCGGATGTGGTTCTGGCGAATCTTCGCCTCATTCCCGAGTTCCCCGGGAACATAGTACCGCCGCCCCTTCACCGAAGGCGGCATATATTCCTGCGCCACAACGTGGCCCGGGTAATCGTGCGGGTATTTGTAGCCCTTGCCGTGTCCAAGTTTTTCCGCTCCGCGGAAGGCTGTATCCCGAAGATGAATGGGAACGGGCGCATCCGGCACATCCTTCGCGTCTGCAAACGCAGCGTCAACCGCCATGACGACGGAATTTGACTTTGGGCTTTCGCAAAGGAAGATGATCGCCTGTGCAAGCGGAAGCTTCGCCTCCGGCATGCCGATGTGCTCAAGCGCCGTCGCTGCGCTCACGGCCTGTACCATGGCCTGCGGGTTCGCAAGGCCGATGTCCTCCGATGCGTGGGCGATGAGCCTTCGCGCGATAATCCGCGGATCCACGCCCGCGTAAACCAGCCGGGCAAACCATGCGAGCGCCGCATCGCTGTCGCCTCCGCGCAGGCTTTTGCAAAACGCGGAGAGCATATCATAGAATTGCTGATCGTCACACTTGACGACCTTTTGCTGTACGGATTCGGCTGCGATCTCCCGGTCAATGCGGATCACCCCATCCTGCGGGGGCGTGGTGAGCACCGCAAGCTCCAGCGCGTTGAGCGCGCTGCGCGCGTCCCCGTTTGCAATGCGCGCAATGTGCTCGAAGGCTTCGGGTTCGATCTCCACATTGTAGTTGCCAAGGCCGCGTTCCCTGTCCTCCAAAGCGTTTCGCATCGCCTGCTCCACATCTTCAATGGTGAGCGGGTAAAACTGAAACAGGCGGCAACGGGACACCACCGCCCCCGTCATCGATACCATTGGGTTTTCCGTTGTCGAGCCGATGAAGCGGATCACCCCGCTTTCAAGCGCCGGCAAGATGCTGTCGCTCTGCGTTTTGGACCAGCGATGGCATTCGTCCAAAAGAAGGTACGTGCTTTGCCCATACAGTGCTAGGGCGTTCTGCGCCTCGTCGATGACGGCACGCACTTCCTTGACGCCTGCTGTCACGGCGTTGAGCTTTGCGATGCGCGCGCGCGTTTCATTTGCGATGACGTTTGCAAGCGTGGTCTTGCCGCAGCCCGGCGGGCCGAAAAAGATGGAGCTTGTAAGGCTGTCCGTTTCGATCGCGCGGCGGAGCAGGCGGCCGCGGCCCACAATGTGCGCCTGGCCAATAAATTCATCCAGCGTGCGCGGACGCATACGGTCGGCAAGCGGCGCACGTTTGCCCGCATTGCCGGAGAACAGATCCATAGTCATGTGTTTTGCCGCTTCCACTTTCTGTTATTCTGAATTTATTATAATTTACCCTTCTTCTTTACACAATCCTCCGTTTCCGTTATAATCCGATATGTTGCAATGTTTTCACGATTCCGCCGCAGAGCGCCCCGGCCGGTTCGGGACATGCGGAGGGGTTGACTTAAAGCCCGCTTCAAGTGATATCCTGAAGGCGGTGAACTGCAAAAACATCTCGGAAAGGATGCTTTCAAAATGGGTTTGGGGCGTACCGTCGATGTGCTTGACGAAAGCATGCATCCAACGCGCATCATCTGGCGGTTGGCTTGGCCAACCGTGCTCGAACAGTTCCTGATCATGATTGTCCAGTATGTGGACACGGCAATGGTTGGCTCGCTCGGCAAGAACGCCACCGCGGCCATCGCTTTGTCCTCGTCGTTCACATGGCTCATGGGCGGTATTTTTTCCGGAATTTCTCTGGGGTTCGGCGTCCCGGTAGGCCGCTATATCGGCGCAGGAAAGCCGGATCAGGCAAAGGCCGTGGTGCAGCAATCCGTGCTTGCAATCCTCATTTTCGGTGCGCTCGCAACGCTCATCATGCAATTTCTTTCTCCGCACCTGCCAGTTTGGCTCGGTGCGGAAGAGGCAATCCGCGCGGATGCTTCCGCCTATATCTCCATCATAAGCGCGGTCTACCTGTTCAGCCTTTCCATCAATGTGTGTTCCAACATCCTGCGCTGCGCGGGCGATACGCGCACGCCGCTGGTCTTCAACATTGCCACCAACGTGATCAACGTTGTGCTCAACACCCTCCTTATTTTCCCCACGCGCACCGTAGAGGTGCTGGGCCTGCGCTTTACAATGTGGGGCGCGGGGTGGGGCGTAAGCGGCGCCGCTGTCGCCACCGCGATTGCAACGGCATTTTCGGGCGTTATGCTGCTCACGGCGCTGTTCCGCCCGACCTTCCCGGTTTCCATCCGGCTGAAAGACAAGTTCCGCTTTGACAAGGCCATCTTTAAGGACATGGTGCGCCTCGGTTCGCCCGTTACATTCGAGCGCGTTACAATCTCGCTCGGCCAGGTAGCGCTCACAGCCATGGTCACTGCGCTCGGCACATCGGAGCTTGCTGCGCACAGCCTCGCCACGACCGCGGAATCCATCACCTATATGCCCGCTTTCGGATTTTCCGCTGCGGCAACGACGCTCGTTGCACAATCCCTCGGCGCAGAGCGGCCCGCGCTCGCAAAACGCTTCAGCCGTTACTGCACGCTTGGCGCGGTGGCATTCATGACCGCAATGGGCGCGGTGCTCTTCTTTGGCGGCGAATTCCTGGTTTCTCTGTTCACGCCGGATCTTGAGGTCGCGGCACTCGGCGGCGCCGTGCTGCGCATCGAGGCGCTCGCGCAGCCCTTCTTCGCGCTTTCAATGGTCATTTGCGGCATCATGCGCGGCGCGCGGCAAACCAAGATTACCTTTGTGATCGCCGCTGTAGGCATGTGGGTCGTGCGCATCCCGCTCGCGTTCCTGCTGCTGCGCACCACGGATCTTGGGCTCACCTGTGCGTGGATCGCCATGGCATCCGATTTGTTTACCCGCGGCATGATCGCCCTTTTCTATTACCGGAAGGGGACATGGCTCAAAAGCACAGGTACCGGCGTTGCTGCCTGAACGCGCTCATCTCAGGCCAATTCGATTTAAAACGGCTGAAGTTACGGCTTCGGCCGTTTCAATTTTCTCAAAAGTAAAGCGTGCGCCTGCATCGGAAGCAAGCGCCGAAAGCAACGTGCTCCTGCCGTCCCAAAGGCCCACGACAATCACTTCCGCACCGCAGGCGCGACGTTCCTCCGGCGAAAGCGCAGCCCCAAATACCGCAGGCGTTTCTTCTCCCATAGTGCCTTTGAGCGCCTCAGCAAGGCACAGCGCACGCGTGCCGTTTTCCGCAGGAAATGCTTCGCCGCCCGAAAGAACAACCACAGCCGCGCGCCGGCCAAGCCGTTGCGAAACCGTGCGGCGGTTGAGCAGCCGGAGCGCCCGGGCAAGGCCGGCCGCATGATCTCCGCCGCGCTGCACGGGGCTCGCATCAATGCAGGCAAGCACATCCGCAAGCGATTCCGTGAGCGGGCAGGACCAACGGGAGGAACCCGCTTCCCCAAACGCACAGAAGGCAACGCGGTTTTCCCCGCCCGCCGTGAGCACAGCCTCTGCAAGCGTGCGGGCGAGCGCCTTCGCCGCCTCCTCCCGGCCAAAGCAGCCGCAGGCGGCGCCATGTGCAATCCGCACGGGAGCCCCCCTCCCATCCCGCATAAAATGATATTGCCACGGTTGCCACCCGCGCGCCTCCGGCTCGGAAAGGAAGCTATGGCAAAAGCGGTATTCCCGCGCCGGCGAAAGCGCTACCCACGCGCCCAGCATTTCATCGTAAACGGAAAGCTCTCCCGCCCGCGCCGTTTGCCCCTTTGGCAGCGGCGCCGCATCCGGAAATGTTATACCTGCCGCAGTTTGTTGCGCATCCGCCGCAACGGGCTTCAAATAAAAATGTTCGGGGTTCAGGCAGGGGCACGCAAGCCATGGTTCCTCCTCCCCCAAACCGCCAAGCGACGTCATCGCCGAAGCATCCATTAAAAGGATCACATCCACCCCGTCCCCCTGCTCCGCCCGCGCCGAAGCGCCTGCGAAGCAGGCCAGCATCAGGACAAACATGCCTGTTGCCGCATACCGCGCCCATCGTTTCATCAAGCCCATCCCATCCGGCCTCCCACAGTAAGCTGTTGCCGGTTTTTGCCCGGCGATACCATCATGCACCAAACCGGACGCATTTTCACCCCCTTCGGGAGGATACGATGCTTTACGCACAACTTTCCCGGCATTCGCATGCATATTGCGGTTTTTGCCGTGTTCTAAACGTGTTCCAAAAAAGAAAAAACCGCCGGAACGGATGAAACCCATAAGGGTTTCGCTCATTGCAGCGTTTGCCGCCCGGGAGCGTCAGCGAG
>ENA-OZLL01000326-OZLL01000326.1-human-gut-metagenome-genome-assembly--contig:-NODE-326-length-12017-cov-5.304213_pt1 | contig 12017 bp, 8 predicted proteins | sample MGYA00244836_ERZ653784 | MGnify/ENA primary metagenome ERZ653784 (study PRJEB26926, sample SAMN06164584) | human gut metagenome | biome: ENVO:00009003; feature: ENVO:2100002; material: ENVO:00002003... | reverse complement strand
TCTATACGGTGCCTCTCACCGTTCATTTCGGTCAGGAGGAATACATCGACGGCGTGACCATCGACCACAGAACATTCTATGAGAAGCTGGTCGAGAGTGATGTGCTGCCCACCACCAGTCAGGCGACCCCGAACGACTTTATCGAAGAGTTTGAAAAGGCAAAGCAGGCGGGAGAAGCCGCCGTTGTCATCACCCTCGCGTCCAAGTTTTCCGGCACGTATCAAAGCGCCGTGATCGCGGCATCGGAGCATGAAAACATCTATGTTGTGGACGGCACAAGCGCAGCGATGGGAACGGGAATTCTGGCGGAGTTTGCGTTCCGGCTTTTGGATGCAGGGATGTCCGCGAAGGAAATTGCGGATGCGCTGGAGGAAAAGAAGAAAAAGATCGTTGTGGTGGCGCTGGTGGATACCCTCGAATACCTCAAGCGGGGTGGACGCATCTCCAAGACAGCCGCATTCGCCGGCGGGGTGCTGAACATCAAGCCTGTGATCTCCGTCACTGACGGCGAGATCCACCTGCTGGGGAAAGCACGCGGCTCTAAGATGGGAAACAATCTGCTCGTTCAGGAGATCGACAAGGCCGGCGGCATTGATTTCAGCAAACCGGTGCTGCTTGGCTACAGCGGACTTTCCGATGCGCTTTTATTGAAGTACATCGAGGACAGCCGCCACATTTGGGAGGGGCATTTGCGGGAGGTTCGCTACACAACGGTGGGCAGCGTGATCGGAACACACCTCGGTCCTGGCGCTGTTGTGGTAGCGTTTTTCAAGAATCAATAGAAAGCAGAACGGAACTGAAACGATTGAAAAAGCTGTAATAAAGGCAGAACCGCGCCGCGCCACCGTTTCATTTGACGGTGGCGCGGCGCAGCTTGGGTCATGAGGGAGGCAGATCGGCACAGCTTTGTGCTCTGCGGAGAGGAACGACAGGCACAGAGAAAATTGGCCCCTGTGTAAAAGACATCGGGAAAGTTAGCGAGAGAGAATGATTTTCCTATATGTGCAAATATTTTTCTATGTTCTTTTGAAAGAAGAGTTCCTACAATGAAGATACGCTGGCGGGACGGCGTGTGCCGCCCTGTCGCGCAGACACAATTCATTTATCATTTATGAGGAGGAACTGAGATGAAAAAGATGCTTGCCATTCTCCTGTCCGCCGTGATGGTGCTGGCCCTGCTGGCCGGCTGCGGCAGTAAGGACAACGACAAGAACAAGGACTCCGATACGCAGGGCGGCGACGCCTCTGCGCTGAATGTGGCCGTGTTCTACTATGACTTTTCCGATGTGTATATCTCCAGCGTCCGCAACTCTATGGAGGAACAGTTTAACGCCATGGGCATCAAGCCCAGCAATTATGACGGCGCGGGCAACCAGGCACAGCAGACCGATCAGATCAACACCGCCATCTCCAACGGCGCTAATCTGCTGATCGTCAACATCGTGGAGACGTCCTCTCCCGACGCCGCCCAGAACGCCGTAGAGGCCGCCAAGACCGCCGGTATCCCCATCATCTTCTTCAATCGCGAGGTCTCTGATGACGTGGTGAAGAGCTACGACAAGTGTGCCTTCGTCGGCACGGACGCGCCTGAGGCCGGTCACATGCAGGGCAAGCTGGTAGGCGAGTACCTGTTGGCCAACTATGACGCCGTGGATCTGAACGGCGACGGCTCCATCTCCTATGTGATGTTCAAGGGCCAGGAGGGCAACGCCGAGGCCGAGGCCCGCACCCAGTACGGCGTGGAGGATGCCAACGAGCTGCTGACCGCCGCCGGTAAGCCGGAGCTGGTCTACTACAACGCCTCCGCCACCGACAAGTATCTGGTGGATCAGGGCGGCAAGTGGTCCGCGCAGGCGGCCAATGACTACATGGCCACCATCCTTCCCGAGTATTCCGAAGCCAACGGCAACATGGTCGAGCTGATCATCTGCAACAACGACGGTATGGCAGAGGGTGCCATCTCTGCCCTGCAGGGTGCTGGCTATAATATGGGTGACGGCGGCAAGACCATCCCTGTGTTCGGCGTGGACGCCACCGAATCTGCCAAGCAGCTCATCAACGAGGGCAAGATGACCGGTACCATCAAGCAGGATGCCGATGGCATGGCCTCCACCATCCTGAACCTGGTCAGCAGTGTCAAGGGCGGAGGCAATCTGATGGACAACACCTCCTCGTTCAATGTGGATGCCGGGGTTGCCAAGATCCGTGTGCCTTACGCCACCTACACCGGCGAATAAGCCATAGCTAACGGCTCTCGCCCCAGCAAAAGCGCCAAGGTAGAGCGGGGCTGTCAGTCAGACAGCCCCGCTCTTTCGCGAAAGCGGTTCGTATTGCGAGCCGCTTTTGAACCCGCAGATAAGGAGGTAACCGCATATGGAGCAGCCGGCATTGCTGGAAATGCGAAATATTACGAAAGAGTTCCCCGGTGTCAAGGCGTTGGACGGCGTTTCCCTTACCGTCCGACCCGGCACCGTCCACGCGCTGATGGGTGAAAACGGCGCGGGCAAATCCACGCTGATGAAGTGCCTTTTCGGCATCTACGCCAAGGACGAGGGCACGATCGTGCTGGACGGCAAAGAGGTGGATTTCAAGAATTCAAAGGAAGCGCTGGAAGGCGGCGTGGCAATGGTGCATCAGGAGCTGAACCAGGCTCTCACCCGCAGCGTGATGGACAACCTGTGGCTGGGCCGCTACCCGAAGGTGGCGGGCATTATGGTCAGCGAGGGCATCATGCGAAGACGTACAGGGGAGATCTTCGACGAGCTGGACGTCCGCGTCGATCCCAAAGCCATCATGTCCACGCTGCCTGTCTCCCAGCGGCAGATGGTGGAGATCGCCAAGGCGGTCAGCTACAACGCCAAGGTCATCGTGTTCGACGAACCCACCTCCTCTCTGACGGAGGCGGAGGTGGAGCATCTGTTCCGCATCATCAACATGCTCCGGGAGCAGGGCTGCGGCATCATCTATATCAGCCACAAAATGGATGAGATACTCCGCATCAGCGATGAAGTGACCATCATGCGGGACGGTAAATGGGTGGCCACGCGCCGCGCCGCCGACCTGACCATAGAGGAAATCATCAGGCTGATGGTGGGTCGCGAGCTGACCAACCGATTCCCGCCTAAGGACAATGTTCCCGGCGAGGTGATTTTGGAGGTGGAGCATCTCGCAGGCCGGTATACCCGTCTGAAGGACGCCAGCTTCCAGCTTCGCAGGGGCGAGGTGCTGGGCATCGCCGGACTGGATGGCTCCGGGCGCACGGAGGTGCTGGAGAACCTCTTCGGCGCAATGACGAAGGCCAGCGGGAGCATCCGCCTGCATGGAAAGGCTATCCGAAACAGGACACCCCAGGAGTCCATCAAAAACGGCTTTGCCCTGCTGACGGAGGAGCGCCGCGCCACGGGCATCTTCGGCATCCGCGACATCCGGGAAAACACCGTCATCTCCAACCTGAGAAGCTATCTGATAGGCGGCATCTGCCTCAGTGAAAGGAAGATGCGGCAGGATACCGACTGGGCCATACAGGCTATGCACATCAAAACGCCCGGACAGTCCACGCAAATACGATCACTCTCCGGCGGCAACCAACAGAAGGTCATCATCGGGCGCTGGCTTCTGACCAAGCCGGAGGTGCTGCTGCTGGACGAGCCCACCCGGGGCATCGACGTGGGCGCGAAGTACGAGATATACCAGATGATCCTCGACCTTGCCAGGGAGGGGAAGGGCGTGATCATGGTGTCCTCCGAGATGCCGGAGCTGCTGGGGATCTGCGACCGCATTCTGGTCATGTCCGGCGGACTGCTGGCCGGTGAGGTGGATGCCCGAACCACCAGTCAGGAGGAGATCCTGACGCTGGCGGCCAAATATGTGTAAGGAGGAGCGACGATCGTGAACAAGGAAAGAAAAGCACAGGAAAAGGAAGTGCGCGTCCGCCAGCCGCTGACGGCCAGACGGGTGGGCGATCTCCTTTTGAATAACGCATTGATCATCATCATGGTCATCGCGGTCATCTATATCGCCATCAGAAACCCCAATTTCATCAAGCCCGCGTCCCTCATCAACATTTTCTCCCAGACGGCGGCCTATCTTCCCGCTGCGCTGGGTATCGGCGGGTGCATCGTGCTTACCGGTACAGACCTGTCCGCAGGCCGAGCCGTGGGACTGACCGCCTGCATCTCCGCGTCGCTGCTTCAGAACGCTGCCAACACCGCAAACAAGATGTGGCCGGAGATCGGCACGCTGCCCATCCCGGTGGTCATCCTGCTTGCCATGCTCATCGGCGCGGCGATCGGCTGCTTCAACGGCCTGTTCGTGGCGAAATTTAAGCTACACCCCTTCATCGTGACGCTGGGCACGCAGCTGATCCTGTATACCTGCCTGCTGCTGTATGTGCAGCAGGGCAACAACAATGGCATGGCCATCTCCAACCTCGATCCGTCCTACACCAGCTTCGTCAAGGGAGAGCTGTTCCGCATCGGCAGTACGCCCGTCCCCATGTATGTTCTGTTTGCAGTTGTGCTGACAGCCGTCATGTGGTTTATTTGGAATAAGACCACCTTTGGTAAGAATATGTTTGCCCTCGGCTCCAACGAGGAGGCGGCCCGGGTATCCGGCGTCAACGTGTTCGCCATCACAGTGGGGGTCTTTGCGCTGGCCGGAGCCATGTACGGCTTTACCGGCTTCATTGAGGGCGCACGCATCGGCTCCAACACGGCCAATACCGGGTTGAACTACGAGCTGGATGCCATTGCCGCCTGCGTCATCGGCGGCGTGTCCTTCGTAGGCGGCATCGGCAAGATCAGCGGCATCATTATCGGCGTGCTGATGCTGCGGCTGATCTTCATCGGGCTGACCATGGTGGGCGTGCCGCAGGATCTGCAATATCTCATCAAGGGCGCGATCATCCTGTTTGCCTGTGCCCTTGATATGCGGAAGTACCTTGTGAAAAAGTGATCTCACGCAAAGATGGCACGCCTTCGCGAGCCATCTTTGCTTTATCGGAAGGATGTGGTATACTCTGTGTAAAAGGAAGAGGGGGCGGAGCTGTGGAGCTGTACCGTGTGCTGCTGGTGGACGATGAAGAGAATATCCGCGAGGGTATCAGCCGGAAAATAGACTGGCAGGGCCTTGGCTTTTCTCTGGCGGGAGAAGCCTCCAACGGGCGGGATGCGCTGGAACTGGCGGAGGAAATCCTTCCCGATGTGGTCCTTACCGACATCAAAATGCCGTTTATGGATGGACTGGAGCTCTGCGGCAGCCTGACAGAGCTTCTGCCGGTCTCTAAATTTGTGATTTTTTCCGGCTTTGACGATTTTGAGTATGCCAAGCAGGCCATTCGGAGGAATGTATCGGAGTACATTCTCAAGCCCATCAATGCCGATGAGCTGTCCGCCGTACTGCGGCGGCTGAAGGCAGAGCTGGACCGGGAGCGTGAGGAGAGACGGGATACGGAGCGACTCCGCATCCGCTATACGGAGAATCTGCCGGTTCTGCAGGAGCTGTTCTATGCCAATTTGCTGAGCGGGCGCATAGAGCTGGGAAAGGAACAGGAGCGGGCGGCGCAGCTGGATATCGATCTTTCCGGGGGAAAATGGACGGCGGCTCTTGCTTACATCGGAGGCAGCCGCGATGCGCCGCTGTCCACGCTGTCCGTCCAAAAGCTGCTGGAGGAGGCCCTGACGGAAGACAGGTGCAAGCTCTTTTTGTACAACGATTGGATCGCTTCCATCGTCAGCCTGACGGAGACCTTTTCCGTCTATGACCTGATCCGCGCTCTGGACCGCGCCTGCGCGCTGGCCTCGGCCTATTTAGGACTGACTCTGACAGTGGGCGTAGGCACACCGTGCCGGGAGCTTTCCGGCCTCCCGCGTTCCGCCGCCGAGGCGCGGACGGCGCTGGAATACCGCTCCATGGTAGGGCGGGGACAGGTCATCTACATCGGTGATCTGGAGCCGGACAGAAGCCTACTGCTCTCCTTTGACGAGGCGGACGAGCGGGTGCTGACCGCTGCCATAAAGCTGGGGAATGAAAGAGAGGTCCGAAGCGCGGCGGCAACACTGGCAGGAAAGCTCCGGGAGGCGAAGCCCTCCGCCGGACAGTACAATCTGTTTCTTATGGAGCTGGTGACGCATCTGTTGAAGCTGACGCGGCGCTCCGGCATAGGCGCGGAGGAGGTTTTCGGCGCAGATTTTTCCCTGCCTCCGCAGATGTCCGAGCTTCCCAGCTTAACAGAGCTGGAGGATTGGTGTGCGGAGCGCTGTCTGCGCCTCCACACGCTGATCCGCCGCCGACAGACGGCATCGGCGGGGCGGACGGTGGAGACAGCCAAGGAGTACATTCGCCAGCATTACGGGGAGAGCGACCTGTCGATGGAAAAGCTGTGCGCCTATCTGCATCTAAGCTCCACCTACTTCTCCACGCTGTTCAAGCGGGAGACGGGCATGACCTTTACCGCCTATGTCACGATGGTGCGGATGGAGGCAGCTGCCGAGGCCATCCGCACCACAGAGGAAAAGACGTACCTGATCGCACGGCAGTGCGGCTATGAGGATCCCAACTACTTCAGCTATGTGTTCAAGCGTCACTTCGGCACGACGCCGACGAAATACCGCGGCGCGGGCAGGTGACGGGCGGAGAGAGGAGCCCCAGTGGATAAGAGAGCTTCCTGCTTCAGAGGAAAATGGAAACAACTGTATCACAGCGCCAGTATTCAGCTGATCCTGTCAGTCGCCTTTACCACCGTGGCAATGATGGGCATACTGTTTCTGGGGGTCGCTCTGATGCTGCGCTTTTCCTCCTCCTCCAACGCGATGGCAGCGGAGAGCAGTCAGCGTGTGCTGGCGCAGGTGAACCTGAACCTGGACAGCTATCTGCGCAACATGATGCGGGTATCGGATACGGTGTACTACCGCGTTATAAAAAACACGGATCTGCAGCGGGAGGACATGGCGCGGGAGCTGCGGGACGCCTTAGATCTGCTCTATGCAAAGGACCGGGAGGTGCTGGTGTCGCTGGCGGTGTTTGACGGAAGCGGCAGCCTGGTCTCCGCCACCCCTCTAAGCGAACTGAAAAACAGTGTGACTCCCAGCCGTGAGAGCTGGTTCACCACCGCCATGGAGCGTATTGAAAACCTGCACTTCTCTACACCCCACGTGCAAAATCTGTTTGATGACCCCGATTCGCGGTATCACTGGGTGGTCTCTCTCAGCCGTCACGTGGAACTGTCACGCGGCGGCGTCATGCAAAGCGGCGTGCTGCTGGTGGACATGAGCTTCGGCGGCATCGAGCGGATCTGCAAGGAGGTGTCCCTCTCCAACGGGCAAGGATACCTTTACCTGATCGACGGGAGCGGCGAAATCATTTACCATCCCCGTCAGCAGCTGATCTACGCAGGCTTGCAGGAGGAGAACAATCTGACCGCCGCGGCCTATTCCGACGGGACACACAGGGAGAAGTTCCAGTCCCAGCGGCGGCAGGTGACGGTCAAGACCGTGGGCTACACCGGCTGGAAGCTGGTGGGAGTGGTGCCGGTGGAGACACTGCGGGACAACTACAGCCAGCTTCTGCTGTTCGCCATGTTCGTGGTGATCTTCTCCATTTTTCTGCTGGTATTTGTGAACCTCCGGCTTTCAGAGTGGATCACTGCGCCCATGAAGAAGTTGGAGCTTGCGGTGCGTGAGCTGGAAAAGGGCGCGGAGTCCGTGGATTTCGATGTGGACGGCCCCTATGAGGTGGAGCATCTCAGCCGCTCCGTGCAGTCCATGGTGTCCACCATGCGTCATCTGATGGAGGACATTCTCCGGCAGGAGGAGGAAAAGCGGCGCAGCGAGCTGGACGTGCTGCAATCTCAGATCAATCCCCATTTCCTCTACAATACGCTGGACAGCGTGGTGTGGATGACAGAAAACGGGCGGACGCAGGAGGCGGTGGCCATGCTGACGGCGCTGGCACGATTTTTCCGCATATCCCTCAGCAAGGGCAGCAGCATCATCCCCATCGGGGACGAGCTGGAGCACGCCAGGAACTATTTGGCCATTCAGAAAATGAGGTATAAAAACAAATTCTTCGCAGACATCTCCGTGGAGCAGGGTGTGGAGAGACTGTATACCGTCAAGCTGATCATCCAGCCGATCCTGGAAAACGCCATCTATCACGGCATGGAGTACGCGGACGGCGACGGCGAGATCCACATCCGCGCCTTCCGCGAGGGCGAGAACATGGTCATTGAAGTAGAGGACAACGGGCCCGGAATGCCGGAGCAGGTGGTGGAGCAGCTTTTGAATCCCGGCATCTTCATGTCTGCCGCAAGGCCGGGTGGCACGGGCATCGGTCTGCGTAATGTCCACCAGCGGATACAGCTGACCTTCGGCGCAGCCTACGGTCTGACCATCCGCAGCGAGCCGGACAGAGGGACGGTGGTGCGTATCTGCCTGCCTGCACTGGGAGAAAATGAGGTGCGGAAATATCGGAGGGAGGGAGAGGCGTGAGCCGAAAGGTGTTATTCCAGCTGGTGCTTCCCCTGATCGGATTGAGCATACTCTTTTGGCTGCTGGCCTTTGCTCCCGGCGAACGGAAGAATCAGCCCGCTCTGCTGGAGATGTCCGTCATCCTCCGCGACGGAGACGGCGCAGTTTCCACCATGCGAAGGGGCATGGAGCAGGCGGCGGTGGATCTGAATGTGGAGCTGCGCTTCCTGACGCCCTCCGCGGACAACAGCGCCATTGAGCAGACGCAGCTGCTGGAGAGGGAGACGGCGGGAGGCACACAGGCTATCCTGCTGCTTCCGGCGGATCGGGGCGTGCTGGGTGAGGCTGTATCCGCGGCGGCGGGCAGGACGGCACTGGTGACGGTGGAAACGGATATGACCGAATGGGGTGCCGGAGCCGCTGTGACCATGGATCATCAGGCGCTGGGCGAGGCACTGGGCGAGGCGGCGTGCAACGGCGTACCGACCGGCGGCACGGTGCTGCTGTTGGACAGCCTGCCCGGAGACAATGGGATACGGGAGCGGATGCTGGCGGCAAGGGAGACCCTGGAGCGAGCGGGGCGGCAGGTACGGATATATCAGTGGAGCGCTGACACCGCCTCCTTCACGGACATTCTGCGGATCGAAAGACCGGGCGCGGTGGTCGCCTTCGAGGCGGCGGTACTGGCGGAGGCGGCGGAGCTGGCGCAGAACGATGAGAGCTTTCCCCTGCTATATGGCTGCGGCTCTACACCCGCCATCGCTGCCGCGCTGGAGAAGGGGCGGGTGACGGCCATCGCCGCGCTGAATGTGTTCTCCGCAGGGTATCTGGCGGTGGATGCTGCGGCGGCGCTGGCGCGGCATGAAGACTGGACGGGCGTACCCACCGTGGCTTTTTCCATCGTCCGGCAGGAGAACATGTACGACAACGACAACCAGAAGCTGCTGTTCCCCGTGACATGAGCTTGTAAGGGAGAGGAGACGGTATGAAGAGGATCGTTTGCCTGATCGCCGCGCTGACCCTGCTGCTGGCGCTGCCTGCCTGCCGCGCGGATACAGGCGTGGGCAGAACGCTTCGGGTCGGAGTGGCGCTGTACCAACAGGAGGATACCTTTATTGAAACCGTGACCCGAGAATTGCAGCGGGCTGCGCTGGAAACGGGAGATGGTCAGGGCATAAAGATCAATTTATATATTGCCGACGGCAAAGAAAGTCAGGCCACGCAGAACGAGCAGGTAGATCGCTTTCTGGAGCGGGGCTACGATGTGATCTGTGTCAATGTCGTGGATCGCACGGCGGCGGCCGTTATCATCGACAAGGCACAGGCAGCGGATGTGCCGGTTATCTTCTTTAACCGCGAGCCGGTGGAGGAGGATCTGCGCCGCTGGCAGCATGCCTACTATATTGGGCTTCCGGCGGGGGACGCCGGGGTATTGCAGGGCGAGCTGGTGCTGGACGCATGGCAGAGCCGTCGGAACAAGCTGGACCGGAACGGCGATGGTGTGCTGCAATATGTGATGCTGGAGGGAGAGCCGGGACACCAGGATGCCCTGCTCCGGACGGAGTACAGCATCTCTACCCTGATAAAGGCCGGCGTCTCCACGGAGAAGCTGGCCAGCGCCGCCGCCAACTGGCAGCGCGGGCAGGCCGGCATCCGGATGCGTCAATGGCTTCGGGAATTCGGGGATGCGATAGAGGTGGTCTTTGCCAACAATGACGACATGGCGCTGGGTGCTATCGACGCCTGCACCGAGGCCGGGCTGGGTAAAAGCAGTTTGCCGTTCATCGTGGGTGTGGATGCCACACCGCCGGCAATGGAGGCGCTGTGGGAGGGAACACTGGAGGGCACCGTTCGCAACGATGCCGTCGGCCTGGCGGAGAGCCTGATAAGCATGGCCGTTTCCCTCTCGTCAGAGGGGGCGCCCCCGCAGGGGATGGAGGTAACGGACGACAGCTACGTATGGCTGCGGTACGAGGCGGTCACGGCGGAGCAGCCGGAGGGCTGACGCCCCAAAGGGGATAAGCCCCTTCACGAAGAGAACAAGGAGGAGCAGATGACGATACATACAAGGCTGGAGGCATGTCTGGAGCAGCTCTCATTTGAAGAAACCCTCATCCGCCTTTACGGCAGGGAGGGCAAGGATCGGGCGCACACCCGCTGTCTGGAGGCCGCGGCCGGCTTCCGTCAGGCCTTTGGCTATTCGGCGCAGGCGCTGTTCAGCGCGCCGGGCCGCACGGAGCTGGGAGGCAACCACACCGATCATCAGCGGGGCTGCGTTTTGGCCGCCGCCGTGGATCTGGATATTCTGGCGGCGTCAGCCGTCACCGACAGCGGTGTTATCCGCGTGCTGTCCCAGGGCTATCCCATGACGGAGGTATCCCTTCGGGAGCTGACTCCGCAGGAGGGGGAGAAAAACACCTCGGCGGCGCTGATCCGGGGCGTGGCGTCCCGGATGCAGGAACTGGGCTGCGACTTGCAGGGCAGGGGGCTGGACGTGTATATGACCTCCACCGTCCCCAAGGGCAGCGGCCTCAGCTCCTCCGCCGCCTATGAGGTGCTGATGGGAACCATGCTCAACGAGCTGTTCTGGGCGGGGCACTATATGCCGGTGGAGCTGGCGCAGATCGGCCAGTATGCGGAAAACGTGTTCTTCGGAAAGCCCTGCGGCCTGATGGATCAGACCGCCTCCTCCGTGGGCGGCGTGGTGGCCATCGACTTCGCGGATACAGCCCACCCGGCGGTGGAGCGGCTGGACGTGGATCTCCACGCCTGCGGATATGCCCTGTGTATTCTGGACTCCGGCGCGGGGCACGAGGATCTGACCGGGGAGTACAGCGCCATCACCGAGGAGCTGCGGGCGGTCTGCCGGGTGTTCGGCAAGGAGGTGCTGCGGGAGGTGCCGGAGGAGGCCTTCCTTGCGGAGCTGCCCCAGGTCAGAAAGGCGGCGGGGGATCGGGCGGTAAACCGCGCCTTCCACGTCTACGGCGAGAACCGCCGGGTGCGGGAGGAGGTACAGGCGCTCCGCAGCGGCGATTTTCAGCGGTTTCTTACGCTGGTGCAGGAGTCGGGGCGCTCCTCCGCCATGTATTTGCAGAATATCATTCCCACCGGCAGCACGGCGGCGCAGGAGCTGATGGTGACCATCGCCCTGTGCGAGCGTATGCTGGAGGGGCGGGGCGCTGTCCGTGTCCACGGCGGCGGCTTCGGCGGCACGGCGCAGGCGTTCGTGCCGCTGGATATGCTGGACGGCTTCCGCGACAGGGTGGAAGCCTCGCTGGGACGGGGCTGCTGCCACGTGGTGCGCATCCGGCCGGCCGGCGGCATCCGGCTGGGATAGGAGGTGCGGCATGTGCTATCAGGCCATTGAAGATCTGCTGGGCTACGCCCTGCGCACAGGGCTTATAGAGGAATGTGACCGCACATGGGCGGCAAATCGTTTGCTTCAGACCTTGGGGCTGGAATCGTGGGAGCCGCCGCAGACAGTCCGGGAGCGGCCCTTGGAGGATATCCTGAAGGAACTGCTGGAGGACGCGGCGGCGCGGGGTGTCATAC
>ENA-OZLL01000320-OZLL01000320.1-human-gut-metagenome-genome-assembly--contig:-NODE-320-length-12109-cov-6.289447_pt1 | contig 12109 bp, 8 predicted proteins | sample MGYA00244836_ERZ653784 | MGnify/ENA primary metagenome ERZ653784 (study PRJEB26926, sample SAMN06164584) | human gut metagenome | biome: ENVO:00009003; feature: ENVO:2100002; material: ENVO:00002003... | reverse complement strand
TCGCCGCCGCAATCTACGAATATCAGGCAGACTGCGACGGCGAATGGGGCGAAATATCATTAGATTTTGAGAACGGCAAGGCAGAGGTCATTTTGCTTGCCGATTGGGATACAGTGAAAACAAACAAATTTGCAAGCAGAGCAATCGCCTATCTTCTGAACTGTGAGAGCGAAAAATTGCCCAAGGAAATAATGGTGGCCTTTGAATAACGAGGGAGTGAGATACATGGAGCAATTACTGATTGATGAAGATGATATCGGCTTGAATCAAGGCTTATGCAAAGCGCTGAAAGCAGATGCTCGGCAGATCATTTCCTGCCAAGACCTAAAAACGGCGAAGGAGCAGCTGCTTTGCGGCGGTGTATCCCTGATCCTGTTGGATATCAATCTGCCGGATGGCAGTGGGCTTGAGCTGCTCCGGGAGGTCAAGGAAAACATGCCCGGAGTTCCTGTTATTCTGCTGACTGCCAATGACACCGATCTGGACATCGTAGACGGACTGGAGAGGGGCGCTGATGATTATATTACCAAGCCCTTTTCTCTTTCGGTTTTGCGGGCAAGGGTGAATACCCAACTGCGAAAGCAAGCGTCAAGCCATAAAAATGCGCCGATCCATATTGATCTATTTCACTTTGACTTTGAGGCTATGACCTTTTATGTGGAAGATTCAAAAGTGGAATTGAGTAAAACAGAACAAAAATTACTGCGTCTGCTTGTTGAAAACCGAGGCCGAACCATGACCCGTGGAGACCTTGTCGACCGGGTCTGGACAGATGGCGCAGAATATGTGGATGAAAATGCTTTGTCTGTTACGATCAAGCGTCTGAGGGATAAGCTTGGCGCACAGAAATACATTAAAACCGTCTATGGAATCGGTTATAGCTGGGTGACAAAAGATGAATAAAACCGGCATTGTGATCATACTGCTGTGTTTTCTGGCGGCGGCAGCTGTTGTGTTATGGGAGCGGAGAAAGGCCAGAAAAACGATGGAAGAAATCGAAAGAATGCTGGACGCTGCCATGACCGGCTCCTTTTCTGAAACCAATTTTGATGAAAGCCAGCTATCTGCATTGGAAACGAAGTTTGCGCACTATCTTTCCGCCGCAGAAGCATCTTCTCAAAACATAGCGCAGGAAAAAGACAAAATCAAAACCTTGATTGCGGACATCTCCCACCAGACAAAAACGCCGATTGCAAACCTGCTGTTATACAGCGAGCTTTTGATGGAGGAAACTCTGCCTGCATCGGCGAAGGCAAATGTGGAGGCGCTGTACAAACAATCGGAAAAGCTGCGATTTCTGATCGATTCTCTCGTAAAGCTTTCCAGACTGGAAAACGGGATCATTTCACTCTCCCCCCAGCCGACAGCGCTGCAGCCGCTGCTTGAAAGTGTGGTAGAACAATATACTGCCAAGGCTTCTGAAAAAGGATTGTCTTTGCAAATGCAGGATACAGATGCTTTTGCTGTATTCGACTTCAAATGGACAGCGGAAGCGCTGGCTAATATCGTAGACAACGCCATCAAATATACAGAGCATGGCACCATTACTATTTCTGCCGTAAACTATGAAATGTTTGCAAGGATCGATATATCGGATACCGGTTCAGGCATCCCGGAAAGTGAGCAAGCGAAGATATTTGCTCGCTTTTACCGCTCAAATAGTGTGCAGAAACAAGAAGGGGTCGGCATCGGCTTATACCTTGCCCGACAGATCATATCCGGCGAGGGCGGTTATATCAAGGTTGCTTCCGTTCCGGGAAAAGGAAGTACGTTTTCCATATTTCTGCCGAAATAACAACAATTCTATCAAAACTGTTAGATTTCATTTTCCGCCGGAAAGAATGTGGAAAGATTCCTATGCGATAATCTGTATGTATCAAAGGATCATTTCCTTTCATACATACAGATTTTTTCATGGAGGTACTCATTTATGGAAGTTTTACAGGCAAAAAACCTGAAAAAGATTTATGGCTCCGGCAATAACGCAGTTCATGCGTTGGATGGAGTTGATTTAAGTGTAAAGAAGGGCGAATTTGTTGCAATTGTCGGCACATCCGGCTCCGGCAAATCCACGCTGCTGCACATGCTGGGCGGGCTGGATCGCCCTACAAGCGGCACGGTCATGGTGGACGGACAGGATATTTTCTCCCTAAAGGAGGAAGCGCTGACCATCTTCCGCCGCAGGAAAATCGGCTTTGTGTTCCAAGCATATAATCTTGTTCCGGTGCTGAATGTGTATGAAAATATTGTTCTACCCATTGAGCTGGACGGTGGCAAGGTCAATAAGGATTTCGTACAGCAGATTGTACAGACCCTTGGGCTAGATGACCGTCTGGATGCGCTGCCCAATCAGCTCTCAGGCGGTCAACAGCAGCGAGTAGCCATTGCCCGTGCGCTGGCGGCAGCACCCGCTATCATTCTGGCAGATGAACCCACCGGCAATCTGGATTCCAAAACCAGCCAGGATGTATTGAGCCTTTTGAAAGTCACCAGTCAAAAGTTCGCCCAGACAATCGTAATGATCACTCACAACGAAGAAATTGCGCAGATGGCAGACCGCATTATCCGTATCGAAGATGGTCGGATCGTCTCCCAGAACTAACGGGAGGTGGCTACGATGAATGTCAAAAACAGAAAATGTATTCGAAAGCTCAGCTTAAAATCTCTTTATGCGAACCGTCGCCGCAATCTGATCGCCATTTTTGCCATTGCGCTGACAACGCTGCTATTTACGTCCATGTTCACCATTGTCTTGTCGTTGAACGCCAGCTATGAAACCTACCAGTTTCGGCAGGTAGGCGGCTATGCACACGGCACCTTTAAGGATGTTTCCCCCGAGCAGGCGGAACGTATCGCCGCCCACCCGAAGGTAAAGTCTGCGGGGGCACGGAAGGTGATCGGCATCACTGCGGATGGTGTCTTTTCCAAAACGCCGGCAGAGATCAGCTACATGGATGCCAACTGCACCAAATGGAGCTATGCCACCCCTACTACCGGACGGATGCCCGAAAGCGGCAAAGAGGTGACCATGGATACGGCAGCGTTGCAGCTGCTTGGCGTGACGCCGGAACTGGGCGCAGAGGTCACGGTTTCCTATTCCATCACGGACAAGGATCAAACCGCCTTTACTGTAACAGATACCTTTACGCTGGTGGGCTATTGGGACTATGATGAACTAATGCCTGTTCATTACATCAACATCAGCCGTGATTACGCAGATGATATCGAAGCGCAGGCAGTGAAAACAGGTTTACAGCCCTTCCGCACTGACCTGAATGTCATGATGGCTTCCAGTACAAACATTCAAGGGCAGATGGAGCAGGTGGATACCGATCTCGGCTACACATGGGACAGCTATACCGATCCCAACAGCGTCCGGATCGGCGTCAACTGGGGATATACCTCATCCCAGCTGGAGTCGCATCTCGATCCGGAACTTGTGATCGCCATAGCAGCTTTTTTGCTGCTGGTGATTTTCACCGGGTATCTTATCATCTATAACATTTTCCAGATCTCTGTTGCGGGGGATATCCGGTTTTACGGGCTTCTGAAAACCATTGGCACAACGCCCCGGCAGCTCAAACGCATCATTCGCCAGCAGGCACTTCTGCTTTGTCTGATTGGCATTCCGGCGGGGCTGCTGTTGGGCTATGGCATTGGCGCTGTTCTGGTGCCTGTTGTCTTGCGCTCCACCCAGTTGGATGCGGGCATCACCACCATCAGCACTTCGCCTGTGATCTTTGTTGGCTCCGTGCTGTTTGCCCTGCTGACGGTGCTTTTGTCCTGCTCCAAGCCCGGGAAAATGGCAGCCAGGGTTTCTCCGGTGGAGGCTACCAAATATACAGATGCGATGCAGACCAAGAAAAAACAGCGCAGCACCCGGGGAGCGAAGCTCCATCAGATGGCCTTTGCCAATCTGGGACGAAACAAAAAAAAGACGGTGCTGGTGGTGGTGTCTCTGGCACTGTCGGTGACGCTGTTCAATGCACTGTGTGCCTTTGTGGGCGGCTTCAGCATGGAGAAGTATGTATCCTTCATGACCTGCGCCGATTTTATCGTCAGCACGCCCGACTATTTCCGTTACAACCCGGCGGATGAATTCATCACGCCGGAACAGATCGAAGAGATCGCAGCAAACACAAAGTCCAGTCTTTCCGGCACGGGATATGCTGTGCGAAAACCCGTATATCTTTGGATGACGGAGGATGCTCTGCGGCAGGACTATGCAAGGTACGAAAGTGCTGAGCAGTTGGACAGCCATATGAGCCGCATGGAGCACCGGGGCGATATGGTGATGGGAGATACCAGAATCGAGGCTCTGGATAACAGCCTGTTTGACAAGCTGCAAGTGTTCGACGGAGATATTTCTCCTATGCTGGAGCCAAACAATAACGCTATTGCCATTGCGGTTTCCTTAGATGACTACGGTAATCTGCCCAATCCTGAATACTACCCCAAGGTGGGAGACACGATCACCGCCACCTATGCGGACGATGTGAAATATATCGACAGCCGCACCGGGGAACTCCGCACCGAAGATACACCGGAGGAGTACTTTCAGGAAAAACTGTATGGAGCTAGAGATGTAGAGTACACGGTCTGCGCCTTGGTAGAGCTTCCGTATTCCATGAGTTATCGTTATGGTGGTATTGGATATGAGACAGTTTTGTCTGTGGATACCGCACAGAGGGACAGCGGCGGTGCGGCCATTCCGATGCTCTACCTGTTCGACACAGCAGACGACGCAGACGAGGCCGAAGCAGAGCAATATCTATCGAAGCTCACTGCCGGTGAGTTTTCACCCTTGATGTATGAAAGCAAGGCCACGGCTCGCTCTGAGTTTGCTCAGTTCCGGCAGATGTTCCTTCTGGTAGGTGGTATCCTCTGTGCTATCATCGGGCTGGTGGGACTCTTAAATTTCTTCAACGCCATGATGACCAGTATTCTTTCCCGCCGCCGTGAATTTGCTGTGCTTCAGGCTGTAGGAATGACGAACCGGCAGCTCAAAACCATGCTGATCTACGAGGGATTGTTTTACGCAATGTCCTCCGTATCGGCGGCCTTTATTCTGTCGCTGGCGGTGGGACCTCTTGCAGGAAAAATGCTGGGCAGTATGTTCTGGTTCTTTGAGTATCGATTCACCATTCTGCCTGTCCTGCTGACAATTCCGGTATTTCTTCTGCTGGGGTGGCTGATTCCTTGCATGATGTATGACAATGCAGCGAAATGCAGTGTTGTAGAGCAATTAAGGGATGCTCAATAACTGTTAAGCAAAAAACGGCCCTCTGCCAAGGAAAAGGCAGAGGGCTGAGTTTTAATCTAAGGGTTTACATTCAGTTACAGTTTTTAGATAAATTTCGGGATCACCGTTCAAGATCAAGTCTGCATATCCAACCGGATCATTGTAGATTAGATAATCCAGTTCTGACCGTTGATACATATTGTCAGCAACCTCATTCTCCACGGCGATGGTATCAATGGCAATCATGCTGCCATCTAAAAATTTCAGTTCCACACAAGCGGTATCCATGTTAAACTCACAAGAAATCAATCTATCCATAAGAAACCTCCATTTTGCGGGATGTTAGATCATCCCAAAATATTTGAATGCTTCTCGGATTGCTTTCTCTTTTTCCTGCGGACACTGGGGCTGTCTGGAATCCTCGGACTTCGGCAGATTATAGTTCTTACCAACCCCAATCCCACATTTTCGTTTAATCTGTGAGATATAGAGGTTGGACACCTTTAACCCGGTATGCTCCAACACATACTCCTTGATCTGCGGATAGGTTGCCCCATCCTGAAATTCGGACATATCCATATCTTCCAAAGAGAACTCAACCCGAATCTTTTTCGAGTCGACCTCACCCTTGGAAAGTAAGACAACCGTCTCCACATTCGCCGTACCGGGGAACATATCCACCGCCGCGGCGCGGACGGCGGCATAGCCCTCCTGTGCAAACAGCTTCACATCCCGGGCCAGGGTCGCCGGATCACAGGAGACGTAGACAATGCGCTGCGGCGCCATCGATGCCGCTGCGGCGACCACCTCCGGGCTGAGCCCCTTGCGGGGCGGGTCCACGCACAGCACATCCGGCCGCAGGCCCTTTGCGGCGAAATCCGCCGCGGCCGCCGCCGCGTCGCCGCAGAAGAATTCCACATTCTCTATCCCGTTGCGGCGGGCATTCTCCCTGGCGTCGGCAATGGCCTCCGGCACGATCTCCGCGCCGATGACCCTCGCCGCCCGCCGGGCCATCACCTGGGTGATGGTGCCCGCGCCGCAGTACAGGTCCAGCACCGTCTCGTGCCCGGTCAGTCCCACGAAGTCCACAGCGGTATCGTACAGCACCTCCGCCATGTCATGGTTCACCTGATAAAAGGACGGCACGCTCAGCCGGAAGGACAGGCCGCACAGGGTATCCTCCAGCACGTCCGCGCCCCACAGGGTGCGGTATTCACTGCCCAGTACAGCCCCGGTGGGCTGGGTGTTCACGCCCAGCACCACGCCCACGGCATTCGGCAGCGCCTGCCGCATAAACGACACCAGCGTGTCCTCGCGGGGCAGCTTCCTCCCGTTGACCAGCACGCAGACCAATGACTGCCCCGCGCTGTTCGTGCGGACATACAGGTGCCGCACCAGACCCCGCCGGGTCCTTTCATCGTAACAGGGCACGCCGCACTCCCGGATGTACCGCCGCAGGGCCTCCGCCGCCGCGTCGGCCTGGGGCTTCTGGATCCGGCAGCAGTCCACCGGGATCACCTGATGGCTGCGGGCCTTGTAGAAACCCACCTGTCCACCGGCGTCCACAGGGTACTGGCTCTTGTTGCGGTAGTGCAGCGGCGCACCGGAGAGGATACCCTCCACTGTCACATCACTGCCGCCGATGCGGCGCAGGGCGTCCTGCACCCGCTGGCGCTTGGCCTCCAGCTCTTCCTCCCTGTCCATGTGGCGGAAGTCGCAGCCGCCGCACCGCCCATAGTACGGGCAGTCCGGCTCCACCCGGTGGGGCGAGGGCGCGTATACCCGCACCGCCTTGCCGAAAGCGGCGTTTTTCAGCACCTTGAGGATGAGCACATCACAGTCCTCGCCCCGCAGCGCCCGGTGGACGAACACCGCCTGCCCGTCGATGCGGGCCACGCCCAAGCCCTCGGAGGTATACCCCTCGATGCGGGCGCGGTAGGTCTTGTTCTTCTCCGGCACGGCTCAGAACTCGAACTTGCTGATGACCTTGCCGATGGCATCGGCAAAGGCGGCCAGCGTCTTGTTGTCCCGACCCTTGCTGCGGCGGATGAGGCCGATGAGCATATCGCCCAACTGGACCAGCTTCTGGTACGCCGCCGTGGCCTTGGGCGCGCCCTCGTAGGCGCGGGTCTTGCGCTCCGGCAGGTAGCCGGGGGCAAGCTGCTTGTCGGCGATCAGATCGTACTCCTCGGTATACTGGGGCGCGTGGGCTGCAAAGCCCAGCCCCTTTACCGTCTCGGCGTAGACGGGCGCCACCTCGCGGTCGCCGTGGACCACGAACACATGGGTAGTCTTCGCCGGATCAAAGTGCTTGATCCAGTCCACCAGATGGTCATGGTCAGCGTGAGAGCTGAGGCCGGGGAAGTTGACGATCTTGGCCCGGACGGCCACATCCTCGCCGAAGAGCTTGACGCTGTCGACCCCGTCCAGCAGGTTGCGGCCCAGGGTGCCCGGGGACTGAAATCCCACGAACACCACGGCGCTGTCGGCGCGCCAGAGGTTATACTTCAAATGGTGGCGGATACGGCCCGCGTCGCACATACCTGATGCGGAGATAATGACCTTGGGGGTCTTGTCCACGTTCAGCAGCTTGGACTCGTCCACCGTCTCGGTCAGGTGCAGACCGGGGAAGCTGAACATATGGGTGCCGTCCTGCACCAACGCCAGGGCGTCCTCGTCCAGATAGCCCCGCAGATCGCCGCAGAAGATGGTGGTGGCCTTCTTGGCCAGCGGGCTGTCCACGTACACCGGGAAGTCCTTGACGGACGTGACCAGATTTTTGTCCTTGATCTCGCGGATAAAGTACAGCAGCTCCTGGGTGCGGCCCACGGCGAAGGAGGGGATGACCACGTTGCCGCCGCGGCCCAGCGTTTCGTCGATGATCTCCGCCAGCTGGCCGGTATAGCTCCACACCTCGGTGTGATTGCGGTCGCCGTAGGTAGACTCGGTAAGCACATAGTCCGCGCTGTTGAAGAACTGGGGATCGCGGATGATGGGCTGATCCACATTGCCGATATCGCCGGAGAACACCACGGTGCGCGTTTCATCACCCTCATGGCAGGTGAGCTTGATGCTGGCGCTGCCCAGCAGGTGGCCAGCATCGATGAACTGCGCCGTCACGCCCTCCACCACAGGAATGTCCTGGCCGTATTCGCAGGTCTGGATAAACTCCCGCACCCGCAGGGCATCGGCCACGGTGTAGATCGGCTCTACCTCCGGACGTCCGGCGCGCTTGTTCTTGCGGTTCTGGTACTCCGCGTCCTGCTCCTGGATATGGGCGGAGTCCTGGAGCATAATGTCCAGCAGATCGGCGGTCAGGCGGGTGGTAATGATCTTACCCTGAAAGCCGTTTTTGATGAGCATGGGGATGCGGCCGGAGTGGTCGATATGGGCGTGGGTCACCAGCACCACATCAATGCTGCCGGGGTGAAAGGGCAGCGCGGTGTTGTCGATCTCGTCCCGGCCCTGCTGCAGGCCGCAGTCCACCAGGATATGCTTGCCGTTGACCTCCAGACAATGGCAGCTGCCGGTAACGCACCGGTCAGCGCCGTAAAAACGCAGCTTCATGGCGAAAACTCCTTCTCTTTGATAGTACCGTCAGTATACCACACTTTTCCGCGCTGCACAACCGCAAAGCGGCACGACTGACCGATAACTGTTCACAGAAAATCTTTTTGCATTAGACAAAAGAGTGTGGTATACTCTACTGGTATAATTATGTACGATTATCTTTTTACTTAGAAAGGATACAGAATATATGGGACTGTTTACCAAGGTCTTCGGCACCTACAGCCAGCGGGAGCTGAAGAGCATCTACCCCATCGTGGACAAGATCACCGCCCTGGAGGACGAGTACAAGCAGCTGACCGACGCCGAGCTTCAGGCCAAGACCCCGGAGTTCAAGGAGCGTCTGGCCAACGGTGAGACGCTGGACGACATCCTGCCGGAGGCCTTTGCCGCCGTGCGGGAGGCCGCGGACCGCGTGCTGGGTATGCGCCCCTATCCCGTCCAGCTGGTGGGCGGCATCGTGCTGCACCAGGGCCGCATCGCCGAGATGAAGACCGGCGAGGGCAAAACGCTGGTGGCCACCCTGCCTGCCTATCTGAACGCGCTGACCGGTGAGGGCGTTCACATCGTCACCGTCAACGACTACCTGGCCAAGCGTGACTCCGAGTGGATGGGCAAGGTCCACCGCTTCATGGGCCTTACCGTGGGTCTGATCATCCACGACATGAAGAAGGAGGAACGCCAGAAGGCCTATCAGGCGGACATCACCTACGGTACCAATAACGAGATGGGCTTCGACTACCTGCGTGACAATATGGCCCTGTACGCCAACGAGCAGGTCCAGCGGGGCCACGCTTTCGCCATCGTGGACGAGGTGGACTCCATTCTGATCGATGAGGCCCGTACCCCCCTGATCATCTCCGGTATGGGCGAGAAGTCCACCCAGCTGTACGATATGGCCGAGATGTTCGCCGCCCGCCTGAAGAAGTTTGTGGTGGTGGAGACAGACGACAAGGAGGAGGAAGCCACCGACATCGACGCTGACTATGTGGTGGACGAGAAAGCCCGCAGCGTCACCCTCACTGCCCGGGGCGTGAAGAAGGCGGAGGAGTTCTTCCATCTGGACAACCTGTCCGACCCGGAAAACAGCACCATCGCCCACCACATCAACCAGGCCATCAAGGCCCACGGCATCATGAAGCGCGACGTGGACTATGTGGTCAAGGACGGCGAGGTGGTCATCGTGGACGAGTTCACCGGCCGCCTCATGTTCGGCCGCCGGTACTCCGAGGGTCTGCACCAGGCCATCGAGGCCAAGGAGCACCTGTCCGTCCAGCGCGAGAGCAAGACGCTTGCCACCATCACGTTCCAAAATTACTTCCGCCTCTACCGCAAGCTGTCCGGCATGACCGGTACGGCGCTGACGGAGGAGGAGGAATTCGCCACCATTTACGCGCTGGACATTATCGAGATCCCCACCAACCGCCCCATCGCCCGTATCGACAACGAGGACAGCGTATACAAGACTGAGAACGGCAAGTACCGCGCCGTCATCCAGCAGGTAAAGGCGTGCCACGCCAAGGGCCAGCCGGTGCTGGTGGGCACCGTGTCCATCGAGAAGAACGAGCTGCTGGGCAAGATGCTGACCCGCGAGGGCATCAAGCATAACCTGCTGAACGCCAAAAACCATGAGCGCGAGGCTGAGATCGTGGCCCAGGCGGGCCAGTTCGGCGCCGTCACCGTGGCCACCAACATGGCCGGTCGTGGTACCGATATCATGCTGGGCGGCAACGCCGAGTATATGGCCAAGAACGACCTCCGCAAGGCCGGGCTCACCGACGAGCTCATTGCCGAGGCCACCGGCTACGCCGAAACGGATAACCAGGAGATCCTGGACGCCCGGAAGCTGTTCGCCGAGAAGCTGGCCCAGCACAAGGCGGAGATCTCCGGCGAGGCCGACAAGGTCCGCGCCGCCGGCGGCCTGTTCATCATCGGCACCGAGCGCCATGACTCCCGCCGTATCGACAACCAGCTCCGCGGCCGTGCCGGCCGTCAGGGCGATCCCGGCGAGACCCGGTTCTACATCTCCCTGGAGGACGACCTCATGCGCCTGTTCGGCGGCGACCGCGTCACCGGCATGATGGAGCGCATGAACATCGATGAGGACACCCCCATCGAGAACAAGATGCTCTCCCGCGCCATCGAGCAGGCCCAGACCACGGTGGAAAGCCGCAACTTCCAGGCCCGTAAGTCCGTGCTGGAGTACGACGACGTGATGAACAAGCAGCGCGAGATCATCTACGGCCAGCGCAAGCAGGTGCTGGACGGCATGGACGTCAAGGGCATCATCATGGGCATGATGGAGAGCGCCATCGGCCACCAGGTCCGCAGCGCCTTCATGGGCCAGGAGCACCTGGACATGGTCCAGTGCAAGGAGCTTCTCCGCGGCTTGGAGGGTGTGTACTTCACCAAGTACACCGTAAAGATCGACGAGAGCCAGCTCCCCACCCTTACCGAGGACGATTTCATCGATATGTTCACCAAGGCCGCCGCCGCCTTCTACGAGAAGAAGGAGCAGGAGATCACACCGCCCGTCATGCGTGAGCTGGAGCGTGTGGTGCTGCTGCGGGTGGTGGACGAATACTGGATGGACCATATCGACGCCATGCAGGACCTGCGCCAGGGAATCCGTCTGCGGGCCTACGCCCAGACCAACCCGGTGGACGCCTACAAGAAGGAGTCCCTGGAGATGTTCGAGGAGATGATCGACGCCATGAAGGAGGAGACGGTGCGCCGTTTGTACTCCGTCCGCCTGCGCCAGAACGAGGAAGTCAAGCGCGAGCGCGTGGCCAGCGGCATGACCGAGAACGTGGGCGGCGACGGCACCGTGAAGAAGCGCCCCACCAAGGTGGTCAAGGTCGGCCGCAACGACCTGTGCCCTTGCGGCAGCGGGCTGAAATGGAAGAAGTGCACCTGCAAGGAGTACCACTCCTGAGTAACTTCAAACGACACCCGCTTCGCTGGGCTGTCGTTTGCGCGGGCTGCGGCCTGCTGCAGCGCACGACGTGCGCGTCAAAGTCGCGCACGCGCACGTTTGCAGGCTGAGAAGAATTTTCGGCGACGTACACGCCGCCGCCGAAAATGGATTTGATTTTATTTGCGTCTGCGGACGCAAACTCTGCGAGGCTTTTTGGCCATTCGATGCCCGGACACGAAACGTGTCCGGGCAATTTTTACGCTCGAAAGAAATTATATAATTTGCGAATAAATTTATATAAAAACGCTTGACAAAGTTATAGGGCGGGTGTACAATGCACAATGTAAGAAAAAAGAAAGCGGTGACCAACCGATGAAGAAAAC